>Ga0209502_10000020_pt1 | contig 178702 bp, 174 predicted proteins | sample ArcticOcean_MG_C_10_FD_187442 | JGI IMG/M metagenome (GOLD analysis project Ga0209502, IMG submission 187442) | Marine microbial communities from western Arctic Ocean - ArcticOcean_MG_CB11_90 (SPAdes) (version 2) | ecosystem: Environmental > Aquatic > Marine > Oceanic | place: Arctic Ocean... | reverse complement strand
GTTGGTTTGTTGAGGTTTGGTCACCGCCGTCGACCCAGGAAAACGGGGCGGAGAAGTGGTTGATTGTTTCGTTGCGAGCCCCGCTGCGATTGTAAAAATAACGTGTCAGTTGTGTATGGCAGTATGAGCAAACAGTCACACGGGAATTGGTGAATCATACACGTACTTTACCCAACCGTCGCTGTCGCGCATCTCGTTCAAAACTTTCGCCAAGGACGCGTACGCGGAAAAGAACAGCGGCTGCGTTTTTGGGTCAAGCGGTCCCCACACGGAGACTAAAAAGACCCCTCCTGGAGTCAACGATTCCTTGACCCTGCGACACGCTTCCGTTGGGTTTTGAAAGAACTGCAACCCGTTGGCGCAGTACGCGCGGGCGAATTTCTTGCCGTACTTCTCCTGCCACGGCGCGTCTTTGTCGTCCGCGTCGCACCACTCGAACCGAACGCTCGTCGTCGCGTCGTGTGTTTTGTTAGTCTCTTTATTATTCGCCCTTTGTTGGTAACTCGCTTTCGCGGTGTCAATCGCGGCTCTGGATCGATCCAGCCCCAAAACCGACCCGGTCGTGTTGTGCCCGCCCCCGAGCGCGCCCGCGCCCGACGGCGGTCCCCACAGTTTGGCGTCGTCCATCTGATCCGCGACGACGAAAGAACAAGTTCCAACGCCACTCGCGAGGTCCAGACAGAAATCCGTGGCACCAGGCCGGCTAATGTCAACCAGGGCTTCGCACCACGGCTTGGCGATCCGCGCGCCGAACGTGCCCGGAGGCACCGTCTGGTGAGGTGGGACATTGGTGGGTTTTGTGGCGACAGGTGGTGGTGATTCGGTTGTTGACGTGGAAGTCGACGCGCGCATCGCCCTGAAGTCGACCGTGGTACCTCCGACTCGGTTCCATCGGTCACGGCTTCGCGCGAACTGCCTGACTAGTTTAGGGACGAACGAGGTCATGTTTTGTGTCAGGCGTGTCGTCGACACCGGATTCGGGCCCGAAACGAGGTCCGGAAACCGTCCCCAGGCGCGTCGCGCGCTCTGGGGACACTTTCTCGGCACCTGCAGTGTTTTGTCTCTAAAGCGACGTGGACGCTTATTTCGGCCGATTCCTCGAAACGTGGCGCTTCCTCGCTGGACAACATAACATCTGCACCGACGTCCCCTCCCATTTGCACTGCGGTGCCTCGCGTCGGGGCTCCGGTCACGGCTCCCACGGTCTGCGATGTTCGTTTCCGCGCCTGCGTTTCGGGCGCACGTGGAGGCGGCACGTGCGCCGCACGGTGGTCGTCGTCGCCGGGTGAACTCCCGCGCGCGCGTCGTAACCCACCCAACCGCCGCTGCCGCGGACCGCTTCACGTCCGGCTCGCCTCCCCCCGGACGCCTAGACGAGCAAGCCGCGAAAAACCGGGTGTACAAGCTCGCTAGTGAAACGCCGGGCGGCCGCGGTGCCATGGAGGCTATTATGGGCTGTTTATCCGTGATGCCCGGCACGACGAACCACCGGTTGATGCTGTTCCGGCACCCCGGGCTGAAGTCGCCATTGGACACGGTGGCGTTGAACTTAGTGGAACCGCGATGGGTCGTGGCGTTCGACGCCATCGCGAACGCGCCGAAACGCCCTGGGGATCCCCCGTTTTGCTTCGGGATCACGCATCCAGCGTTGGTACCGGCGACAACGGAACCTGGAACAGACGTGGTGCCCCCGAAACCCGGGGACGTCGGGCTGGTGTGCCAGATTGGCGATATCTACCACGACAACAAAGAAGAACGACTCTACATGACCTCCAAAGTGGTCGGCCGGTACAAAGTCGACCGCGTGGTTGGCGAGCACCCTTTTTTCGTGGCGGAAACGTCCCGGCTGGTGGACGAGGTTCCGGAGGACGACACGGGCAAAACGGCTTTACGTGAGGAAGAGCTACGGGTGTGGCGGTTACTAACGGAGCTGGAGTCGCTTTCCACGAAAACGAAAGAAGGCGGCGAGAACATCGTCGACTACGACACCAAACGCTTGTCCCCGATTGCGTCGGAACGACCGCCGTGGGACGACTTGAAGCTAACCGAACGTGAACGGCCCGAGATGTTCTCCTGGGCGGTGCTAAGGCGGCTGGGTTTAGATGAGAGGCAGCACTTGGACGCGGTGCGAACAAAATTCACCACGGCGAGGCTGGCGACGTGCGCGGATGCCATCGAGGAGGGCGTTAATTACCTCCGAGCCGTAGTCGCGGTGCAGGGCGTTTCGGACGATACGCAAGAGTGAGCACGAGGCCGCCAGGCGGTGCGTATTTCAAATATAAATATCACCACCTTCGTTTATACACAAGACGATGACTAACAAGTCCTACCCGTTCGCGGGCGGGTAGTGCTTGGTGTAAATCTCCACCATCTTCGCCGGATCCGCCCCCCAGTGCCACGAAAGCGCGATCAACGCGTGCACGTACGTGCTCTTTACGTTACCCCCCATCCCCTGGATCCTCCGCCCCGACGTGTGCACCACCCGGTTCAGGAGGACTATTTTGCCAGACCCATCGCCAGTCGCGAGCGGGGTGATTTTGGTTTTCTCGAATTTCGGGTTTTTTTCTTCGCCGCCTTTCTCCGGCGGCAGCGCCGCCCACTTACCCTGCGAGCTCAATTCGTGACGGGTTGTGGTAGTGCTAAACGTTGTTCCAACCGCCATGTCGTTTGCGTCAACAGCCGTGTCATCTGTTCCAACAGCAGCGTTGGTTGTTCCAACAGCCGTGTCTTTAGTCGTTCCAACAGTTTTGACCACATCGCCGGTAGTGACACTAGTACACCTTCCCCACCCCGCTTCGTGCAAGCGCACGCAAAGATCGGCGTCCTCCATGATGGGCAGGTGTTCGTCGAACCCGTGGACTTTCCAAAACGATTCGGCGTCGCAAAACATAGCCTGGGATAGGTAACACAAAGTGTCAGTACATATTGTATATCGCGATGTATGGACAACAGTCACCAGCTGAGAGGTAAAACAGCGTGTCCTCGGATTTGGGAAAGCCCCAACGCGTACCTGGTCGCCGAATAAAAGCCGGAGGCCGTTTTTAAACCGCACCGGCGCGAACAGGAGCGGGGCGTAGTAAGTTTTCAACACGTTGTGCAAACTCATGGCCCAGTAGGTTTTGTTTTTGGTTTCTATCAGGCTTACGAAACCGCCGCACACGACTCTGGAGTCGGCAACAAACGCGTCACTTATGTTACCTATCACGTCGTGGTGCGGGAACGTGTCGGCGTGCAGGAAAAGGAGCTTACGATACATAAAAGAAAGTGTCAGTCTTTCGGACCGCGTGGGTGAGTAAAAGTCGGGCGTAATCGGGCCTCCACAGTGTGCCTGGATTTGGGAAAGCCCCAAGGCCGTACCTGTTTTCCTTTCGCGACGTTCGCGCCCGCGTTCATCTGCGACGAGCGCCCTCTGTTCCCCTTGACGATTTTGACATCAGGGAAGTTAGCCTTGATTATTTGCTCGGTTGCGTCGGTACTGTCGCCTATTGCTACTATTATCTCCAGGGGAGCCGGGTCCAGGGACCGAAGACGCGAAAGCAACGAAGCGATTTGCGCCGACTCGTTCAAGGCGGGGATCACGATGGAAACGGAGTTTTGGCTTTTTTCATCGCTGGTCGCCATTCGGGTTCCATTTGTCTCTTTGTCGGTACGCGTTGACTCGTCCTTTGACTCGTCGTAAGAGCTTACTGCCGAGGAAGACGTATGGTCACGTGCCTCTGCGTGTGTCGTGAGTTGTCCAGTACACTCGTCGTCGTCGTCATTGAACCAGCCGCGGGCGACCGCCGGCGCGAGGGTGAACAATAATATTTTTGTTTCTTTTTCGGGACCATCCCCACAGTCATCACCATTACCATTACCATCACCATTATCGTCACCACCGCCACCACCGTCGTCCCCACCGCTGTTGCCGAAGAGCCCATAGGCGTGGTCATCACTCGTCACGCACTCGATGCCGTGTTTGTCGTGCTCGCCGTGGTACCCCAAACACCGTGCACCCCGTCCGGCAATCGTTCTCGAGAAAGAGGTCCACGACACCGCCCGTTTTCTGCGCGCGACTCGTGCGTTTGCAAAGAACGTGTTAGCACGGACACCGACACCGGCGCCGTCTCCGTGTTTGCCTCGCACCGCCACCGCACAGCACGTCTGCGTCGCGCATGGCAGGGACATGGCCCGCGCGCGTGGTGACTGATGCGAGGCGGCGATGGTGACTAGATGACAACCGAATTTGCAAAACCGGATTTCGAAAGAGTCGTTGGCGTTTCTCGTGAATTCGTCCGCGCCACAAAAAAACGTCTTCTTGGGACGCGCCAAATCACACCCGCCCGCGCAGAAGGACTCTCCGCGCGTCACCTACGCACGCGACGCGCATCGCGCCCGTGGGTTCGCAGTAAGACTCACGAGGTCGCGCGTACGACTCTTGTTGCTCACGCCGCACCACACGCCATGTTTGTGGAAGAGGTGTGCATTGATGGGTTCAAGTCGTACGCGCGACGCACCGTGGTGCCGTCGTTCGACCCGCTGTTCAACGCCATCACCGGGTTAAACGGCAGCGGCAAATCGAACATCCTAGACGCGATTTGCTTCGTACTTGGGATCACGAACCTGAGCCAGGTACGTTGTGGACGGACGGACCCGTGGCCGTGGCACCGTCTCTTCTCGCGACAAGTTCCCCTTTTCGCCAAACGGCCGGCCAAATCTGACCCGAATCCAAAAAAAACACATCCGCAGGTCCGCGCCGCGTCCCTCCAGGAGCTCGTGTATAAACAAGGCCAGGCTGGTGTGACGAAAGCGAGTGTTTCCATCGTGTTCAACAACTCCGACCGAACCAGAAGCCCGGTGGGGTACGGTACGTGTGTGTTTCCCAAATCCTGACACGCTGTTGGCGCGTACGAGACTGACGTTTTTTTTTACATTCACAGAACACTGCGAGCAAATCACGGTCACGCGGCAGATTGTTATCGGCGGGCGGAACAAGTACTCCATCAACGGCCAAACCGCGCAACCCACGCGAGTACAGAACCTGTTCCACTCCGTGCAACTCAACGTGAACAACCCGCACTTTTTGATCATGCAGGGCCGTATTACGAAGGTGCTGAACATGAAACCGCCCGAGATTCTCGGGATGCTTGAGGAAGCCGCCGGTACCAGGATGTACGAGAACAAAAAAGAAACGGCGTTGAAAACCCTGGACAAAAAGCAAACCAAGGTTGACGAAATAGACAAGCTTCTTGAGGAGGAGATTTTACCCACCATCGACAAGCTGAGGAAGGAACGCGGCGAGTACATGGCCTGGGCGTCCGGCAACGACGCGCTTGAACGGCTAAGGTACGTAATGCGCATTTCCCAAATCCTGACACACTGTTTGCCCATACAACAAGCTGACACTTTTCTTTTCCACAAAAGGCGGTTCGTGATCGCGTTTGAGTTTGTCAACGCCACGGCGGCGAACGCGTCGTCGGGCGGCGGCGTTGCGGAGGTACGTATTTTACATTTCCCAAATCCGACACACACTGCTTTATCTCTCAGCCGGTGACCTTTCGGACCGATTACGGTGACCTTTCGGACCGATTACGGTGACTGTTTGTCCATACACCGTCCAATACACGCCCAACACGGGACTGACACTTTTCGTGTGACAATCACAGTTACGCGCCGCGATTGCCGACCTCACCGAACGCGCGGCGGACCGAACAAGCGAGCTTTGTGAGTTGAACAAACAGACCGCGAAGCTTGAGTTAGAGCAACAGAACTGCCAAGGCGGCGAGACGAATCGTTTGACTCAAGAAGTGGATGCTCTTTCCAAAGCCCTGGTTAAAGACGACGCGCAGTTGAAACACAAAAAAGTTGAGGTTACGAAAGAAAAAAACGCGGCGCAAAAGTTGCGGGGCGAAAAACTCGCTCACGAAAACGAAGCCAAGGCTGAGTCCGAGCGGCTCGAGGCGCTTGAACAGAGTCACGTCGCCATGAAACAAACCGCGATACAAGCGGAAACGAACTTTCACGTTGCGGAAACCACGTTGAGGGGCGTTGAGTCGGGGACCGGCGCGGGCGGCGACGGGAACAAATCCCTGCAAACGCAGCTCGCGGACGTCACGTCCGCTTTGGGCGAGTGCACAACGCTGGAAAAGAACTGCGCGATGAAAACCAAGCACCTCACCAAGGAGCTCGTGGGCGCTCGCGGTAAGGTCGCGGTGATGCAGAAGCAAGGGGGCAAGCTGGTGGAGGACGTCGCGAAGGTGCGGGTTTTTCCCAACTCCAAATCAAAAGACTCCCTGTTTTATCTCTCAACTGGTGACTGTTTGTCCATACATCGCGATATACTCGTCCTTCCGAAGGGACGGTTATCACCTCTGACTGTTTACGTAATACACGTTACGACCGACTGACACTTTATTTTCCACAATCAGGCGGAGGCGGCTCACATAAAAGCCCAGACCGAGTTCGCGCAACACCCCGGGGCTAATGCGTCGGCTGAATTACCTCGCCTGGAGCAAACCGCAGATGCGGCTGACGCATCTCTCCGAAAAGCCCAGGAGCAGGTGGACATTTTGAACGGCCAGCTATCCGGTTTGGACTTCAAGTTTTCAAACCCGGAGAACAAGTTTGACCGGTCGAAAGTCAAGGGCGTCATCGCCAAGCTGATGACCGTTACAGACCCGGCGATGGCCACGGCGCTTGAAGTCGTGGCGGGGGGTAAGCTTTACCAGGTTGTGGTTGACACCGCGGATACCGGTAAGTTGTTGCTTGCGAAGGGCAAGCTCCAGAAGCGCGTAACGATCGTGCCGCTTAACAAGATTGACGGCCGCGGGGTTTCGGCGCAGACGGTCGCGGCGGCTACCAAGGTCAGCGGCGGCGACGCGCGGCTCGCGCTATCGTTGGTCACTTACGACGAAGATTTGCAATCCGTCATGTCCTACGTGTTCGGCAAGGCGTTCGTGTGCCGGGACACGGCCACCGCGCGAGCCGTCGCGTTTGACAATAACGTACTCACCAACTGCGTCACCGTGGAGGGAGATTTGCTCAACCCCGGAGGTCTGTTAACTGGTGGCAGTAGGAACGGCGGCGTGAGCGTTTTGGCGAAGCTTCATGCGCTGCAGCAAGCGGAGCTTGATTTGGAGTCTTTGCAGAAGACGTACGCGGACGCCAAGGCGGTTTTGATTGAAACGCAGGCCCTATCAAAACAAGCGTCATCGCTGGAATCCATCGTTGACCAGTCAGGACACGCTTTGACCATTGTCAAGGAGAAACTGCAAGGCAGCGAATCCGCGCAGGTCGTGGCGAAGGTTGTGGAGCTGGAAGCGAGCTTGAAGAATTGCCAGGACGAAAGCGCGGAAGCGATCGAGGCGAAGGCGGAGTTGACGAAAAAGCAAGACGTGTTGAAGGCCGAAATCTCGTCCTTCGCCTCGGAAAGGGAGGGACGACTGGCGCTCGCCAAGAAAGCAGTCGCCGAGTGCAAACAAGCACTTACCGACGCGAGAGGTAAAATCAAATCCGCGGAGTCCGAGATGACCGCCGCCGCCGTGGCGCGGTCGACAAATGCGGCGGAGCAAAGCTCGATTGACGAAACAATCGCGGCGGCGGATTGTTCCGTTGAATTTCTCGAGTCAGAACTCAAGGAACTGGAAGGGGTCGTGCTTGAGAGAAACGCACAGCTGTGCGTCGTGAGTCAGGAGTTGACGAAACGCAGGGAAGAGGCGAAAGAGGTTCACAAAGCGCAGCTGGCGGTCCAGTCTCAAAAAGCCAAAATCGCGAAACGCGGCGAGGAGGACGAGATTTCGAAAAAGCAGCTGCTTCACAAAATCTCGCGGGCGGAAAAAGACGCGAACGACTCGAAAGAAAACCTGGCGCGGTTACTCGACGAGCACCCTTGGATCGAAAGCGAATCCAACAAGTTCGGTGTGGCTGGCAGCGAGTACGACTTCACGGCGAAAGACCCGGTGAAAGCGACTGCTGAGTTGTTAACTCAAGAAGAACGGCAGCACTCGGTGGCGAAGCGCATCAACAAAAAAGGTTCGTGTCGGGGGTTTCCCAAATCCCGCCGACTGTTTACTGTTTACTACATGCATCACAATCACGACTATTTGCTCATACAAGTTACGAAAGTTACGAACATTACTACGCACAGCACAAATAAGACTGTTTGCTCATACGGTACACGGAAGGGGCTGACACTTTTCTTTTCCAAAAAAAGTAATCGCCATGTTCGACAAAGCCGAGAGCGAGTTCAAGGCGCTTCAGGAAAAGCGGCGGATCGTTTTGAACGACCGGAGTAAAATCGAGTCCGTGATACACGAACTGGACGAGAAGAAGAAAGAGGCGCTTCAGGTTACGTGGGAAAAAGTCAACGCGGATTTTGGGAGGTACGGGCCTTTCCCACTCAGCACGTTCCACCTCCCTGGTTGGTTGCCCACACAAGACTGACACTTTCGGCTTTTATCGGTCAGTATTTTTTCCACCCTACTGCCGAGCACCAGCGCCAAGCTCGATCCGCCCGAAGGCGAGTCTTTCCTAGCCGGGCTGGAAGTTAAAGTCGCGTTCGGCGGGGTTTGGAAGGAAAGCCTAACTGAACTGAGCGGAGGCCAGCGGTCGTTACTCGCGCTTTCGCTGATCCTCGCCTTGCTGTTATTCAAACCGGCGCCGATTTACATTCTGGACGAGGTACGCGCGGGCGGGGTTTCCCAAATCAAAAGCCTCCCGACTGTTTGCCCATACGTGTCCTGCGAAGGGCGCATCTCCTCTGCCTGTTTGCCCATACGTGTCCTGCGAAGGGACCCTCTCCTCTGCCTGTTTGCCCATACAACACTGACACTTTGTTTGTTTTATCAAACAGGTCGACGCGGCGCTGGATTTAAGCCACACGCAAAACATCGGAAGAATGATCCGCGCGCACTTCCCGTACTCGCAGTTCATCGTGGTACGTTTTTGTGTATGGTTTTCAACAACATTGGTTTCCGACTGTTTGCTCCCACACTCGCTTTCCGGGTTCCTTCCGGGTTCGAACCAACCACGTGCTCTCTACCTCACACGGCACCGTCCGTACTCGTGTTTAACCACCTCTCCCTCTAAAACGCGTTACCACGTGACTGTTACCCACAACCAAAAAATCAAAACAGGTCTCCCTGAAAGAAGGCATGTTCAACAACGCGAACTGTATTTTCCGCACGAAGTTCGTGGACGGGGTTTCCACGGTTACGCGAACGGGTAAGGGCCTTTCCCACTGAACACGTTCCGCCTACGCGATTGCCCATACTCGTACCAGAAGCGACGGTTATCACCTCTGCCCAATACCCTAACTGTTTACGTAATACACGTTACGAGAGACTGACACTTTACTTTTTTTTCATCGTATCAGTACCTGCGTTGAAGAACTCGAGTCAGAACACGGCGGATGACTTGAAAGGCGCGGCGGGGGTGAGTGACGGCGCCGCGGCGAAACAACGGCGACGAGCGGCGGCGGTTGGGGCGAGCAAGGAGAACGCAGACTGATTTGAGGGTAGTTTTCGGGAGGAGTGGTAACGCCTACTCGGAGGAGTAGTGTTACTAGGAGCAGTAGTAACACCTACCAGGAGGAGTAGTAATACTAGGAGTAGTGTCATACTACCTACTAGGTGTGGTTTGTGCAAACGGGATATACCGGGATCGAGGGTTGTAATGGGTAGAGAGAGACACTTTGCGTTTTTGCACCTTTTTCCACGCTCTTCGCCTCACAACGGTTTTTTATTATTATTATTCGCTTTTGGTGTTTTTACAAATCGTGGCGAGATCTACACACACGTCGACGCGCTTGTCGTGCGTTACCCCACGTGTCCCCAGAGTTTGTCACTCCGCGCGGTGCGTTGCGCTGACTACGGACTGTGCGCGGGCGTACCCTGAACCCCGAACCCGGAACCCGCCAGAAGCCATGACTTCGTCGTTCCCGCTTCTGACCGGGGATGGCACGTTGGAGACACAAAAACTCGTCTCGTTTCTCGCCGCGAACGGCGCGGACCAGTGGAACAAGCACTACGTCGTCGTGGCGGTGATGGGCCCGCAGAGCAGTGGGAAGAGTACGTTGATGAACCACGTGTTCGGTACTGAATTTACCGAGATGAACCACGAAAAAGGAAGGAGTCAGACCACGCGAGGGGTTTGGATGGCACGCGCGGAAAAGCCAAACTCGTTCGATTCAACCGACGCCAACAAAGGACCGAAACCGATCCTGGTCCTCGATTTGGAAGGCACCGACGGCCGAGAACGCGGCGAGGACGACACGTCCTTCGAAAAGCAAACCGCGCTGTTCGCGATGGCCAGCGCTGATGTGCTGATGGTGAACATGTGGTGCAACGACTTGGGGCGGGAAGTCGCGAGCGGCAAGCCGCTTTTGAAGGTCGTTTTTCAGGTACGCACGTAAGGCTTTCCCAAATCCAGACGCTGTTTACCGCCCCGTTCGTGACTGTTTGCACACCATAAGGTCGAGTATACGGCCGTCATCCAAAGGAAGCGCACTACATACCGCGCACACGCACTGTTTGCCGATTGTCCGCCCGTACGCGACTGTTTGCCCGCTGTTTGCCAATCGCCCAGCGCAGTACGCCCACGTACTCGCCGACTCGCGACTTACCTCTTTTCTTTCCCTGACGCAGGTCAACCTGAAACTGTTCACGCCGAAAAAGACCACCTTGTTGTTCGTGATCCGGGATAAATCGCGAACCCCGGAAGATAAGCTGCTTGAAACGCTAACCGAAGACTTGTCGCGGATCTGGGCGAGCATCACGAAACCGGAGCGGCACGCGCGATCCAAGTTTACCGATTTCTTCGACTTGAAGGTACGGCCGTACGGGCTTTCCCAAATCCGACCGCACACTGTTTGCCCATACTCGTCCTGCGAAGGGACGTCTTACCTCTGCCCTCATGCCCTGACTGTTTGTCCATACATCGCGATATACAAGACTGACACTTTGTTTTACCTATCGCAAAGTTCGTGGCGCTTTCGCACTTCGAACACGCGCACGAGCAATTCGTTTCTGACTGCGACGCTTTACGCGAAAAGTTCTTCACCGACGAGACTGAGACTAACAACCCACACAACGCACCTGTTGCGCGCCAGACTTCGGAACCTACCGTCCCGGCTTCAGGCTTGGCCGTTTCCCTACGCGAAGCCTGGAAAGCCATTCAAGAAAACAGGGACCTCGATTTGCCCAAGCACGGCGTGATGGTCGCGACGGTGCGGTGCGAAGAAATCGGCGGGGAGATTGTTGAACGCGTAGTTAGTGGTAAGAAAATGGTAAACCTGGTGGAGTTGGCGGAAAAGAGCGACCCGGGTACTGCTGGTATTTCCTTAGGCGCGAAGGTCGCCGAGATACTGAACGAAAGCTTGCTAAAGTACGACGAAGAGGCAAGTATTTCCCACCCACCACATTCCGCAGACTGATTGCCCATACAAGACTGACTTTTTTTTTTTACAATCTCAGGCAAAGTTTTTCGACCCGGAAATCGCGCGCGCGAAACGGAAAACGCTGACGCACAAAATTCGCAAGTTAGCGGCGCCCGCGGTTTCGGTTCGGTTAAAGAAAGTGAGCGGGTTTCTTTTGAAAAATGCGTCCTCCAAAGTTGGCAACAAGGGGAATGTTTCATTCAGCGAGGTCAGTCAAGGTTTGCTTGCCGATTCCACCAAGGCGTGGTCCGACACGGTCGCCGACGCGTGTCCGAAAACTTTGGAAAGCGAAACCGACGAAGAAGATGACGACGAAGACGCTATTACCGCCCAAATCTCTTTGATCGCCGAAGCCTTCACCAAGGATTTGAACCTGGTCATCACCACCGCGCGGCGCGAGCGCATCTCCGGGTGCGTTTCCGTTTTGGAAAAGCAAGCGGAACGAGGTACGGAGCTTTCCCAATCACCGCGCTCCGCCGACTGATGGGCCCGATTACCCTGACTGTTTACGTAATACACGTTACGAGAGACTGACACTTTCGGCTTTTATCGTATCAGCCGTCGCGGCCGCGGTGGACGCCGCGCTGGACGACGGCTCGCACGACTTGTGGGACGGTATCAACGAGTCGGTTGGCAAACAGTGCGCGAAAACGGTAAAGGCCTTGGCCTCAGCCTTGGGCGGGTTTAAGGTGTCACAACAGGAAGTGAGTGACTTGCGTGTTTCTTTAACCGCGAAGACCCACGTCGCCGCGGAGTTAAAAATCAAAGACGTCACGAGCGACACGAACGTCGTGACCTTGATGAAGAACCAGTTTTCGAAATCCTTCAGCAAAGACAGCCGCGGGTTACCCAAAGTGTGGCGAGCCGAGGATGACGTCGGGAAACAAAACAACGCCGCACAGAAACAAGCCGTGCGGGTGCTGGCGCTTCTCAGTGTCAACAGGCTTATTGGGGATTTGTATGCGCAAACAGCCGTAGGAACGGGAGGAGGTGACAAGAGTGACGGGCGCGCGACGAGTGACAAAAGCAAAGCTGCCGAAACCGAAGCGCGATCGATGGCGGCGATTGAACAGACTTTGGTGGACCACTTCGTTCCCAAAATCGGGGACGAAGACGACGAAACCATTGGCACTAACGCGCAACCAGTCACAGAAAGAAAGAAGTACCCCACCGAATGGGAAGGCGTGAGCGACGCGGACAACAAAGTCTTGCTCGATCCCGGGCGGTGTCGGCAAATTTGGAAGCGGTTCGAAAGCGACGTGCAGTACGTGGTGTCGCAAGCCGTCGCGGCGCGGGACGCGGCGAAACGCGGCGGCGGGAACCAGGCCCCGGTGTGGATGTACTTCGCGTTGTTGATGCTGGGGATGGACGAGGTGTTTTGGCTCGTACGGAACCCGGTTACGTTGTTGTTTCTGGTTTTGCTTGGTTTGTTTCTGAAGGCGGTGTATCAAAGGATGGACGCGGAAACGGCGATGCGGATGGGGTTCGTGCCTGGGATTATGTTCCTCGCCACGAAAGTCGTCCCCGCGGTGTTAGGCGTCGTCGCAAAGCTCGTGGAGGACGGGAGGGACGCGCACGGGCTGAGGCGGGATGAAAGCACTACGGGGGTCGGTGGGAACGCCGGCGCGTCGCCGGCGGCGAAACGAGCCGGCGGCGACGCCACTAGCGCTCGCGTCGGGGTTTCGTCGGAAGGCGTTTCCCAGCGGCGCGCGGGGACGAGCACGATGATGTACCCGGGAGAGTAGGTGGGATTGCGTAGGAGTGGTGTGGGTACTTTTGTAATACTTGTTACTTGTGTGAGGATCTTTTAGATTTGTTGCTGTGTTCCTTTCAGAGTCAATGCTCAATACATTTTATTTCAGATCTTCGAAATCCAATTTACTAACATCGCCTTTCACCTACTCCTACTCCTCCTCTGGCACCCCCACCACCACGCCCTTGGCCCACGCGAAGCTCTCGTCGCCGATCATCCAGAACAAACCGAACCCCGCGGTGGCGCCCCAGCCCGCGAGGCCGGTTAGGGTTTTCACGGGGGGCATCATACGAACGGGGACCACGTTGTACATGGACTTGGGGATGAACATCTCCGCGATCTCGCGCATTGTGAGAGGGATTTGCTTTTTTTACTCGACTGCAGGTGGGGACGATATTTTGGGATGGATGATTTGGTTTGGGGATGGGGAATGGTGGTGTGGCGTGGGGTTCCGCGGATGCGCGATGACGTAAAGTAAGAAGGTTTACCAGAGTGGATGGAACGGGTTTGGGGTTTTGGTCAGACTTTGAGGTGTGCGTGCGTGGCTGCCGGGTAGGGGTTTGCTAGGGGTACGCTTGGGTCCTTGGGAGAAAAACAAGGGGGCTGCCCGCGGTCACCCCCCCCCGATCAATCCCGCGGAAGACACCAGGTCCCGCGACTCGTGGTTTCTACCATACCGCGTTGGGAAACTTCGCGGTGCGCCGATTCAGGTACCGTGACGCATCGCGACGTACCTGGAGAGACCGTCCGCGTGCGCGTGGGAAGCAATGACGAGGAGTCTGTGATCCCGCGCGGTCGCGGACCAACAGCTTCGCTGGAGACGAGATTTTTTCAGATTTTGACATTTTGAGAACAGAAGAGACCTCGCTCAACAAATCACGTTACAACTCGAGCAGCGCTCGTCCACTGACAACCAAGAATACCCCCCACCCATCCCCCCCCACGTAATCACGCGTTGAATATGTAGAGCGAGTTGCTCGCCGCGCACGCCACCGCGTTTTCAAGAGGGTGCCACGCCATGTGTAGGATCTTGGGGTTGGGAAAAAAAAGGTCAGTCTCGCCGGAGTCTCGCGCTGGGCGATTTAAACACCGCGAGTAAACAGTCGGCGGACTCGGGGGTGCACTTATTGTAGTGGTGAGACTTGCGTGAGTGCACTGCATACAGGGCATCAAGCAGTCGGAGGGATTTGGGAAATACAAGAAAATACAAGACGCACCTTTGTGTTGAAGTCGGGTTGCGTGGGCGAGGCTGAGGCGCCCAGCAGCGAAGCCGCGGAGGCAACACTTTCGCCTCGGGGCGACGACGACAGAAACCCCCCTCCCCCCGCTCGCGGGCTGGACGACTGCGACCCCGCCCTCCCCCCCCCTCCAGATATACTTTTACCAGAAGAAACGCCGCCGCTGGTAACACCCTTCGCCGCCCGGCGTAACCGCTGCGGGTCTTTCGTGACTTCGAACGTATCGCTCACGCCGGTCGCGGCGTCAAAACAACGGAACTGGTTCCCGTACGACCCCGTCGCGACGTTCGACCCGCCGCCGTTAGGCGCGCACTGGAACTTGTCGAAAATCAGGTCGCTTTCGTACAAGTCGCAAAGTTTCGACCGCAAGTGCTGATACCAAACAAAGAAAGCGTCAGTCTCGAGTATCGCGCGGTGTGGACAAACACTCACCAGCTTGGGTGTTGCGCGCGTGTCGCGTAAACAGGCAAAGCAAAGCATCCGGTACCGACCGTCCCGTTCCGTCCTCCGTCCTTCGCAGCACGACTACGTCGCGACGGCCTTGTCGACAGTCACAGGCGCGTTGCGGGTAAAACGCGGTGCCGCCGGATTTGGGAAAGCCCCGCACACGTACCTCGTGCACGCAAAACGTGTTTACGGGCGCGCTTTCGTTCCGCAGGTCCCAAAGTTTCAGGTTCAAGTAATCGCGGCTTAACAGGAACCTGCCGTCCGCGGAGAACTTCACGTCTGGGTCCCGATAAAACGCCGAAAAGGTCAAACGTGTTTCGAACCGCGCGTGTTACGTAGCTACGGGCTCCCCAATCGGCATCCGGTAATACCATTCCCGTCGCAGGACGCGTATGGACAAACCGCGTGTGTGTGTGGGAGTCTGTGATTTGGGAAAGCCTGGCCCACACGTACCTGAGATGCTCGCGATGATCTCCGAAAAGAACGACTTCGTCCCGGGCGCCTCCGGGGATTCAAACATCTGCGCGTGGTTTTTACAAAGCGCGTTTCGCCGCATATCCGCCACCCGGATGCTTCCTTTGGATGACGCGTACGCGAACAGGTGGCAATGATCGGGGTGGAACTCTGCGCTTGTTACCACCTCGGTCAAATCCTCCATGTTCTCAGGTTTAATGTCAACAATCGTAAACGCCTCCGCCTCCCTTTCCAAGTGCCACAAGTTAATCCTCAAATCATCCGCACTTATGTACGTCTCGCAGTCCGAGTTCACGGACAGACTGTTGATGTGGTACGCGTGTGCGTTTCCAAACTGCTTCCGGCACTTCGCGCTGAACACCTTCTCCGCGGCACAGACGCTTGGCATTCTTAAAGCGCCCGTGAATGAGTACGCGTTGACGTTGTCCCCGGTGTCCCCCAATCCGCTCATGGGGGCGTGGTGCGTGCTCTTGTTGGGTGTGTTCGGACCCCGGATACCCCCCCCCAACCCACCCGGGTTCGAACCGCCACCCCCCTCCCCTCCCCCCCGCTTCGCCTGTTCCGAATCTAAATTGAAATCCGAAACGCACTGCAGTTGTTTCTCGAAAACTTTCCACAGCTTTATGGTTTTGTCGTTCGTGGATATCAAAAACCGCGAAGAATTAGCGCCTTGGTGACACCACCGCAACGTGTTGATTTTCTCCTCAATCTCAAGGCTCTTCAAGTAGTCAAACTCGGGTTCGTGGGATTGGAACTCGGTGAGGTACCTGCGCTTGTGATAAAAAAGTGGTTAACGTCGCGTGTCGGGCGTGTGTTGGACGTGTATTGGACGATGTATGGACAACAGTCAGGGTAATCGGTATGTGTATTGGACGTGTATTGGACGATGTATGGACAACAGTCAGGGTAATCGGTATGTGTATTGGGCGTGTATTGGACGATGTATGGACAGCAGTCACCGTAATCGGTCGGAACAGTCGCCCGTAATCGGGCCTCCACAGTCACCAGCGTCAGAGGTAAAACGGGCGGTGTCCCCGGATTTGGAAAACGCGCGGGACGTACCGGTACTCCACCGGGTCGGGTTTTTTTTTTTGTCCATTGAGATCGTTTTTCTCGGCATCGCGATTACGCTCATCGCCGCGCATTGTTTCCAGACTGGTTTTGCTGTGTCGCAGCCGCTCAAACAGCACCACCCGCCCGCCCCGGTCCCCAGTCGCGAGGTGCTCGCCGCTCTTGTCGAACTCCACGGCGCTTATGATGTCGGCTGGGGGTAGGGTTGATGTGGTGTTCGGGGTGAAGGTGGGAGACGGTGAGTGCAAACTTTTGACGGAGCGAGGAGGCACCGTTTGGGGGCGTCCGGCAAGGAAGCGGGCGGGTCGTGTGTGGTGCGTCGCGTGCGTTGTAGGGTGAGTACGTTTCGACACAAAGCACGGCGTGCTCTCCGGGAGCGTGGTCACGCCCACCCTCCGCGTCGTCGTGTTCCACGACCCAAACACGCGGTCCAAACGGGTGGACGTGGAGATGGGGTCACGGCGAGAAAAGTGACGGCGGTGCGTAAAACCGCGAACGACCGATCAGTGAAATGGGTCCTCCCTCCTCGACCTACCATCTTGCACCTCCTCCCCAGGAGTTCTCTCTCCGAAAACCTGCGAGAAACCCCAGTTTAGTTCCCCGGGGGAGGGGTCGCCGGGCGTCATCGAGGGCGATCGCCACGTCGCGAGACTGGCGAGACCGCGGAGGTGTGGCACCCAATGAATGGGCGGGGTAACCTCTTCAAGTGAAGAAACCCTGCCGAGCCGAAAGGAAGCGAGCCTGACCAAAAGGACGCGAAATGCGCTTTTGCGGCGACGCGGATTTCGAGAATTTATGATGACGAGGACGATCGCGGCCTGTCAAAAACTTCTGGCGGTGCCGTGCAAATGCACCGGACGCGTACCGGTACAGTAGAGGCTTTTGGTTACAAGCAAAATGACGATGTGAAAGAATCGTTTCCCAAATCCAACGCGTTGGACAAAATAACCACCTTTGTCTGCGCGCGTCGCTCGACAGACCCGCGGGCGCGTGACGTCAGTACCCGTGGATTGCATTCACGTCTTTGCGCGTGCGTATTCGTGGTCATTTCCTCGTGGTGACCCACCACCAAAAATGGCCCGCGGCGGCGTGAGCGACGGCGCGAACCCCAGCTCGGGAAGGGCGGTCTCCATGCTGTTTTTCGCCAGCTTCGTCGCCATCCTCTTGGCGTGTCTTCTCGCCGTGGGCGTGGTGCACGTGTACTGGACCCGGTTACGGAACCGGTTACGAGTGGAACACGAACTCAGGGAAGCCCGGGATGTCATGATGAATGACCCGTGGGCGGTCCGGGAGGGACACGTAGCGCGGAGGGCGAGGGAGGACGGCACCGGGTCAAATGGGTCAAACAGAGGCGGCTCCGCGAAGGACGGCAGCGTGATCCGAGGCTACATGTTCGGCGTGTTCGTGTTGAACCCGAGCGGGAGCTTTTCTTTCGGGTCGAGCAAAATAGTGACCAACGAACTGGAGGTCAAGGCGCGACAAACGAAAGCGCGCGAGACGGAGGCGGCGATCGTTTTCGCGGCGCTTGAAGCGCGCGCGCGGCTAACCGCGATGGGCACGGAGATGGCGAGCGTTAGTCACGACTTTAGGGAAACGACGTACAGTCACGGTCACCTCACCGTAAACGTCGGAGCGTCGCCAACCGAAACCGCGCAGTCGCCGCTGAGGGACCCGTGGGCGCCGGACAACGATTCGCAAACGCCGACTTCCGCTTTGTTCGGCACCTCGGAGGGGTGGGAACCGGGAGGAGTGACGACTCCTGACACACGGGACGCGAGTGTGGGGTCACATTCGGAAGATTCGCGGACGTTGTAGTTTGTAGTCTAAAACCATTTAAACCTCATAGAACTCACAAAATATACTCACAAAAGCCGGTCCGAGTTTGTGGGCATGCGGAAGAACACGTTGAGGGGCGCGATCGGCGCTGACGGGGGCGCTCGCGGCATCGGAGGCGCAACTACCGCGGAAGCTTCGTCGTCGCCGTCTTCGTTGGCCAGGGTTAGCGCCAGCGCGGCTTCTTTCTGGGCTCGAGATTTCGCCTCCTGTAGCGCTTTGGTTTTCTCATCGGGAAAAATAGCGGGGTGCCTGATTGTAAAAGATAATTTAAAGTGTCAGTCTCTTGTAATGTGTGTGAGTAAACAGTCAGGGAGTCTTGTATGGGCAGAGGTAATAGTCCCTTCTTGTACGAGTATGGGCAATCGCAGAGGCGGAACGTGGTGATTGGGAAAGGCCCTTACCTCATGACGAACAGAATCCCGGCGCTGACTCCAAACTTGACGGCGGCCGGGCTGACTATGGTGAACAGCGTCTTGACCACGATTCCCATGACCACCTTGACGAAGAACCGCGTCACCACCTCGACGTACACCAACGCCCAGGCGGTGACTAAAATCAGACACAGAAAACCCGCGGTTACTCTGGGCTCTTCCCAAGTCAACAGCCCCGCGACTCGCTCTAAACAAGAAGCGGCTTGGTCCAACACGGTTTGCGACATCGTGATCATGGCGAACACGTCGTCCATTTGCTTTTGCAGCGCCGCCAAAGGGTTGAGGGATTCCCACGAAAACGTTTCCTTCGGCGCGTCCGCCTTCGCCTTCGCCTTCGCCGCTTTCTCCTTCGCGGCTTTTTTCTCGCTCAAAAGCTTCGCCTGCGTCGCCTTGGCGTCTTTCTCTTCCTTTGAAAGACCTAAAATTTCCTTAGCCTCCGCCTCCGCTTTCTTGGTCTCCTCTTCTTCAAATTTCTTGGTCTCTTCTTCTTTTAGTTTCTTCACCCGTTCCTCTTCCTCGGTGGGAGGCGCGAAAGGTAAGCCCTGGGACAGCCACTCGTCCGCGGTGCACCGCTCCAGCACGCGCTGGTACCGCCCCGGGAATTTCGCGAGTGACCACAGCGCAGTCGCGAGCAGACAGGTCGGGGCGAACATGTTCGGGTAATACACGAGGTACACGATCCAAACCTGCATCAAGGCGGTCACCGGAATGCTTTGCCAAGACAAAGAATAGGTGAGCCCTTTGGAGATTCCGTCGAAACCTGAATGTAAAAGCAAAGTGTCAGTCCTGTATGGGCAAACAGTGGTGGGATTTGGGAAATACAATACTTACCAGCCACCACGCGCTGTATACGAGCGATTGAACTCTTGATGCTCCCGATGTTCACCTCGTGTTTCCCAAACTCCAGCATTTGCTTTGACGCCGATTCAGAAACAGGGGGCGAGGCGTTTTTCAGTTTCAAAACCACGATCTCTTTCTGCGCTTTCGTGACCTTCTCCCTCTCCTCGTCCTGAATAAATAAAAGAAAGTTTCAGTCTTGTATGGGCAAACAGTCGGCGGGATTTGGGTTACTGAAAGGCCGTACCTTCATGGGCGCGAGGTACCACTTTTCGGGAAGCGCCGGGGTCATGTACTTCGCCGCGACTTTGCTTCCGCCGGCGTGGTAGTCGAACTGAAGTCCCAACTCCAACAAACACGTCTTCTTCACGACTCCTGATGACGGGTCTTGCGTCATGAGCTGGAACTTCGAGCTGTACCGCACGCCGTCCTCCATGCAGCTCAGCTGGAGTTTGACTCTGCCTAGGTACTTCGCGGTCGCCGCATCGCCTTCGAAAAGCGCCACCGTTACGCGTTCTCCGGGCTCGAACACGGGGTACCGCAACCTTTGGTTCCACCTCGGTTTGTTACTACCCTCCACGTTCGGCGTGCGACTCCAGTACGGCCCGCACTTCACGACGCAGTGCGTGGTGGTTTTGTCGGAGAAACCCTCCGCGCCTAACACGTCCACCACCAACCTTCCTACTTCGCAAGACGTGTCGCCGCCGTGCAGGTGCTCGAAGTATTCCTGCGATTGGGAAAGAAAAGTGTCAGTCTTGTGTTGGGCGATGGGTGGGTGTACTATATTGGGCGTGTATTGGACGATGGCCTGGTCAACAGTCAGGGTAATCGGTCTGAACAGTCACCAGCTGAGAGATAAAACAGCGCGTTTGTGATATACTTGTAAGAGAGGCCAGTACTGGTAAAAGTTACCAGTAGTGCACTTCCTTTTAATGACTAGTGTACTCAAACAGTCATGAACGGGGCGGTAAACGCTGTGTCAGGATTTGGGAAACGCAACGCGTACCTCGTCCAAGTACGTCCTGAGATTGTAAAAATAAATGTCAGTCTTGTATGGGCAATCAGTCGGCGGAATGTGGAAATGGGAAATACTTACCTGACTAAGATTTCGCCGTACGCTTCGCCGGCGGCGTTGGTCGTGTTTCCCACTTTATCCACCAAAGTCAGCCATTGTTCAGCCGGGGTGTTTTTCAACCCCTTGTTCACCCTCAACGTAGACACCGGCACGGAAACTTTTCCGATCAAATCGTCGAACGACGTGGCGCCGTCGTAGTCGTACACGCTGTTTTTGTTGAAGAAAACGTCAGTGTTGAGTATGGGTGTACTGTATTGGGCGATGTATGGACAAACAGTCACCAGCTTCGGTAAAACAGTGCACTTGTGATGTATATGTAGAGATGGCAGTGCTGTACTGGTAAGAGTTACCAGTAGTGCACTTCCTTTTCATGACTAGTGGACGTCACGTAGGGGCACCAAACAGTGTAGTTGGGATTTGGGAAAGTCAGAAACACGTACCGCAACTCCAACACATCCGAATACGGCTTCGCCACGATAAAGTTAAACACCCTATCCCACTCCGGGGCGGTGGTGTCGTCGATGTAGTGCGTGGCTTGGCTTTGTTCCGGTTTCATTCCCTTCGGATCCACAAGCGCGACTTACGGTAAATAACAGAAAGTGTCAGTCGCGTGTTGGGCGTGTATTGGACGATGTATGGACAAAAAGACACCAGCTTCAGTCCGAACAGTCACCAGTTGAGAGATAAAACAGTCGTCTATGATTTGGGAAAGCGCAAGGCCGTACCTTCGCAATACGGGTCGCTCCCGCCATCGTCGTCCAGGTTCAAAATGTTTCGGCCTTTTATTATTTCCACCTTTAAAAGAGCCGTGACCGGATCGACGTAGTGCGCCAACGCCTTTGTGACGGAAAAGTGTCAGTCTTGAGTGGCACCAAGTAGAATGTATATCGCGATGTATTGGACGATGTATGGACAACAGTCTGGGTAATCGGTCTGAACAGGCACCAGCTTCGGTAAAACAGTGCGTTTGTGATGTATGTAGTAAACCGTAATTACGGGCGGACAATCGGCAAACAGTGTGCGGTCGGATTTGGGAAACGCAGCCGTCGGTCGTACCTTTTCCGCCTCGACGTCCCTCTTTTTCAGCAGCGGCACACCCGCCACGCGAAAGCACTCGTCGTGCCGGCTACCCACCCACGTCTCAACCTCCACCGCACCCGTGATTTGCCGCTCGCCTTCCCAGAACATCAAGCGCTCTTTAACGTGGTTCAAATCGAAGCTCTTGCTGTCCTCGTGGTCCTTGGGCATCGATACGAGCCTGATCCACTCCCGTCTGCGCTTGCCGGAACCGTTTTGGGGGTTGTCTTTACTTGGTAAATCCCCTTTACCGAGTAAAGGCTTGTTAAAAAGCTCCTTGTCGTGTAACAACTTGGACCCCGGTTTCTTGTTACCAGACTTGGGTGACTTGTTATCCCTCTCGTGTAAGTCGCTTTTTTTACTTTTGAAAATCGCCGTTCGCTCCTGGTCGCCCTCGCCGACCTTGACCCCCGCCATGTTGATCTTTAAGTTTTGCCAGAAAAGTGTCAGTATTGTATGGGCAAAAAGTGTGCTGCGGATTTGGTAAGTGCAACACTTACCTTGCAGTACCCGATGAAGTCGTTCAAGCCGCCAAAGTCTTTGTCGTACACAAGCAACTCCACCTCGTCCGTATCGTCGAGCTCGTCCTTGCCAGGCGGGGCGTTGAAGTGGAAGGTTTCGTCCCAGTTCGGGGTTAGGGTTAACGGTAAGACTCGCGTGGCGCACTCCAGCCCGCGGTACCGCACCACCACGAACGGGTCGCTGGTGTTGCCTGAATGTAAAAGAATAAAAGTGTCAGTCTCCAGTCTTGAATGGGCGAAAAGTGTCGGGATTCGGGAAAGCCCAAACGGCCGTACCTGAATCCATCGCGAGCAACTCCTTCGCCCCGATGATACGCACGAAAAGGCACCGCGACACGACTTGCTCGCAGTCCACCGTGGGTAACCTTGGCGTGGGGGGGATTTTCACCCCGCCTAACCGGGATGCGTCTCGTAAAATGTCTTTCAGCTTTTCGTTTCCGTTTTCGTAGAAATCCATCACCGTGTCGGTGACATAAGAAATTGCGCCGCCGACACCGGAATCGTACTTCTTTTTCTTACCCCCAGAAGACGACCCTTGCCCTCCCTTCGTAGCCCTGTCATTCACCGCGAAGTTGGGACGCTCACCCGTGGTGAGCTTGTACGTCGAGACTATCAAGTCGTACGGCTTTTGGCTTTTCGTGAATTGCAAATCCAGGGATTTCGTCTTTTTGTACTGCAACTTCAGTGTCAACGCCGAGGTCGCGTCCAGCGCGTCTAAATCGCGTCGCTTGATGCCAATCGTGACCTTGTCCATGCCGAACATCTCGCTTTTGAACACCAACGAGGTTTTGAACACCACCAGTTTGCCCACCTTGGGGGTGGTACCGGAAACCGCGAGGACGCAGTCGAAATGCCCGAGCTCGGGCTCGGCTTTCTTCGCGCCCATCTTTGGAGATTCGATTCACCACGCGGTGATACGGGTTCGGTTCGTGGGGTATACGTGCGCGTGCACTCCGAACAAACGCGAGTTACACACACCGCGGAGGGAGACACCACTCCGGAGGTACGTCAGTCAGCGACACACGCGCGGTGGCGACGCGGGTTCGCGCGCGTCGTGTGGCGACGACGTTGGGCGGGGAAGCGGTCCAAACGTCGTCTCGCGAATAATACAGAAAAGCGCAAAAATATAAAAATTTCAACTGACAGAGATTGTTTTTCACGTAACGGTCCGAGGATCTTTGAAGCCACACCACGACGCGCGCCAAGCCACCTCCGTTATGGACGCTACGGCTTCAAACGCGCCGCACGCCGCTGGATCTCTCGCGTACCGTAGTATCTCATCCCTCGCGTCCTCCACACCCGCTGCGTACTTCGCCGTTCCAGGCCAAACGACCTTCTTCGATGACCTTCCCCGCGATGTCAAAATTGAGATCCTCGGATCGGCCGAGCTGACACATTTGGACCTGGCGCGGCTGGAAGGTGAGTCGTGAGATGCACGAGGCCGTGGCCGCGACAGGCCGTCCGGTATACGATGCAAGTAATCCTTGGCATGTCGCAATGCGCGGAGACCTACCCACGCTGAAGCTGATGCATCAGCGAGGTGAGATATCACGTGGAAGCACAAAAAAAATGTGCTTGTGGGCGGCAAGAGGCGGGCACCTCGAGGTGCTGCGATGGGCGCGCGCAAACGGCTACTGGTGGGACGCGAGCACGCGGCAAAGGGCGGGCATCTCGATGTGCTGCAGTGGGCGCTCGCAAACGGATGCCCGGGGCGCGTACGCGGCGGAGGGCGGTCAGCTCGATGTGCTGCAGTGGGCGCGAGCAAACGGCTGTCCGTGGGACGGAAGTACGTGCGCGGGGGCGGCGGAGGGCGGGCACCTCGATGTGCTGCAGTGGGCGCGCGCGAACGGATGCCCGTGGAACGAGACGACGTGCGAGTACGCGGTAAAGGGCGGGAAATTCGAGTTATACAAGTGGGCGCGCGCAAATGGCTGCACGTGGATCGGGAGATGGCGCATCTGGAGCGCAATGCAGAATGGACACCATCACTTAGCGAGGTGGATTAAAGCGATCGCCTGAGTGACCAGAGTTGCCAAGCCGCGCGATACATTTTAGTTTCAACAAAGACGACCCCTAAAAAATACCCGTTCACGCCGCAGTTTCCTCGTCGTTCTCCCCCAGCTTCCGAAGCGGCGCGCGCGGAAGGCTGGAGGTTCGTTTTTTCGTGCTTCGCGGAGCGGTAGCCACCGTGGGTGAAGAATTTGGAACTTCCACACCCGGTTCCGGTTCCAAAACCGTGCCACTCTCGTGCAGTATTCGTGGCCGAACTCGTGACCGAGACGCTTTACTCTCCGGCTGTGATTGTAAAAGAAAAGTGTCAGTCTTGTATGGGCAAACAGTGATGGGATTTGGGAAAGGCCCAATACGTACCTCCGGCGTCTGTACCGAAAGCGCGCTCGACGTTGATCGGGTCGGGGTGAAGCCCGTGGGAGTGTCTTCCGGAACGACAATCGACGCCGCGGCTACCAACGCCTCTCTAGCTGCTGAAGCTGCCGCAGCGACTTCGCGGTACGCGGCGTCCACGCCTGCGTCTGTTTGCTCATACGATTCGTCGTCGTCCGAATGACTACTCAAAACCTCCAAACGCAAGCTCTCCAAAACTTTCATAGCGTCGTCGCACGCTTTGACCGCCGCGGCTTTCGCTTTTTCGACTTCCGAAAACGCTTTTGTAAACACTAAAGCCCTTCTCTGTTTTACGAGCTCCTCGCGTTCCATTTTCTTTTGTTTCTGGACCACCAGAGCCGTTTCCAAAAACGTCTCCGCCGCCGCCAACCGCTCGGCGGCGCTGACATTTTGCGATTTTTGCGACTGCGTTTGTGAACGAAAAGTGTCAGTCTCGTATGGGCAAACAGTGTGTCAGGATTTGGGAACCGCCCAAGGCAGTACCTTCAAGTGTTCTTCCACGACGTCCTCGATGCGGCCCCGGCGCCGCTCCGCGTGGTTAAACAACGCGAGGGTTTCTCCTTTTGTTTTTTGTTGTTGTTGCGTTAATTGATTCGAACTTAACTCTGCGGCTTCCCGCTTCTCTTTTTCTTCAGACACTGAAGATTTCAACGCATCAGCTTCCTTCGCCGTGGCCTCGAAAGCAATCGCCATGCTCTCCGCGTCGGTTTTTAGCGACGTCAACTCGTCCCGCACTTGTTCCAAACTCCCCTCCGCCCCAGCTCGTTTCGACTCGGAATCCGCAAACAAATCGGACTGTTCCGAGAGCTGCTCACTCAACGTCTTCAGCGTATTCTCAAGCGTCTCGATCTTTTCCTTCTTATCCCTCAAGTCCAATTCGCGTTCCTCGAACCGCTCGGGGGACAGAAACACGCCGTTTTTTGCGCGCGTCGCGGCGAGGTCCTTTTTCAAAACCGAAACTTCTTTCTGCAGGTCTTTCACGAGGCCGGTCTTTGTGACTCTTCGGTTGACTTCGGGGCGACACCGAACACTCCGCGCTCGCGAGGCGTACTCCACAGTAGCGGTCGTTTCCTCCGCGGAGCTTAAACTCGGCCCCACGGTCGCGACGATTATGGTTTTGCTTTTCCCGCCAAGCGCGTCCCTTAACAGCCGGGTTAGTTTCGAATCCCGGTACGGCACGTGCGCCAGCTTGTCCTGGCCCGATAAAAAAGAAAGTGTCAGTCTCGTATGGGCAATCGCAGAGGCAGAATGTGGACAATGGGAATTACTCACCACCAAAGCCGTGATGACCCGCCCCAGGGTCAACAAACTCTTGTTAATCTCCCCCGCTTCGCGCGACCGCGCGGTGGCGCCTTTTTTTGGAAAAGAAAAATGTCAGTCCCGTATGGGCAAACAGTGTGCCGCCTGATTTGGGAAACGCACAATACGTACCTTTCTCCGCCACACCCGACTTGCCCACGTTTTCGGACCCCGCCAGATCCACCAAATGAAGCCTCCCGGATTTCAACACGTCCTCGCCTTCGTGCGAAGGGTCGTCCACGCATGGTTCGCGGGAATTAATTTGCACGCTGAACACGCTGTGCGACCGCGATGAGACTTTGTTGCATAAAGTCTCCGCGGTTCTTCGCCGTGTTGACCCCCTTCTGGCTAAAAGTAACGCCTGCGTTACGCTCGTAACGGTCACTTCAGTGAGGCCGTCCACGGAAACCCCGCCCTTGCCGTCCTCCATCAGGCGGTGGCCGTGTTTTTCGTGCGCGGCGGAGGAGGACGACTTCTTGAAACTCGCGCTGGTAGTAGTACTTCCAGGATTTGAAGGATTTGAACCGACGCTCGTGGTACCCGTACCCTCCGCCTTACCACTTCCCGTATCCTCATCCTCCAGTAACAAGTCTGTGATTTCCTCGTTGTACAGTTCCAGAAACGTACACTTCACCGTAAACTCGCATTGCTTTTCGGTGAGCTTTTTAAAAATCTGACGCAGCGCGCGCGGCACGATTCCCGAGTCGCCGTCGTCGTCGTCGCCACTCAGAATCGAACCGCGGTCCGATTCTTTGCCACTCAAACTACTACCCACCCCGGGTCCCTCCATGGTCCACGTCTTACCCGTGCCTGTTTGCCCGTACGCGAAAACGGTGCAGTTGAACCCTTCGGTGGCTTCGTCGACGAGGTTGGCGATAGATTCGGCGTACAAATCGCGCTGTGAAATTTCAGGGCCAAACACCGCGTCGAAGGCGTACGTTTTCGTCGACCCGGAAATTAAAGACTGTTTGCTTGTGTTGGTACTGCCGGTAGTGCTGGTGTCACGACTCGTGTCTATCGTTGGGTCCATGTTGATTGTGATTTCGTTGGATGACGAATTCGTGGTCACCGCGTTCGCCGCGTGCGACGCGCGCTCGGTTTCATTCGCGGGGCTGCAGTTTATGGAATTGAAACGAGATTTGAAATGAGTTCGATGGGGATGGGGCGGCGGTCAGTCGTGTTGTGCTTTGGTAGCGTAAGTATCCGTGTTGCCCGATAGTGGGGAGGTATGCGATGTGGCACTCGGGTGCCACACCACGTAGAAAGACCAAACGTGCCCGTCGCGTGTCCTGCGAGATGCGACTCTGATGCATTTCAACGAACTTTCGCGGAAACGCCGTCGCGCGCGTCGCATCTCGTGAAATGAAATGGCCCGTGCCTCTCCCCCCTTCACCACGACAACACGCACCGACATCGCACCACGACCTTAACATTCGCCTCTTCCGTGTTACGCCGAAACGCCGCGCTGGCGGGGCGGCTCATCGCACACGGCGGCGAACGCCGGGACGCGCGAAGTGACGAGTGATGAAGCGCGCGTCGTTCCCCTGAAATAACAACCGCTCGTGCTTGTGCCGACCGCTGGATGAGACGAGATGGCGAGATCCAACGAGTATTTTTTTGGCAGCGAGCGCGTGTTTTCCTTTTTGACGAGATCTCGCCGTTGTTGGGCCCGCGCGCGCCAGTGCTCCGCGCTCGCGACGAAATCGCGCAAATCGCGTGGTGTTCCGTACGCCTCCGGGTTGGACGCGAGACACAGGTCGCGAAACGGCAAGGGTGGTGGTGCGACACGACCGACGGTGGGTTGATCCCGTGGTACTGCAAACACGAGACGGACCAACTGAAAAGAAGAGGGTTCACCACGTCTCCGTAAAATGATGCGCTCTCGTCTCGCGGGTAAACCAGGCGCCCCCCCCGTTCGCAGGCTGGTCATCAAACCCCTAGCCGCGCCTCCCAAGCCCCCTCCCGGGTTCGAAGACGCGGCGTGGGGTAGTTTGAGCACCGCGATTGACGCGATTCACGACCGAGTCGGGCTGGACGGAAGTAACTCCTGCGTTGGGGGTGGTGGACCTGTTGCAAGCAAGAACAACGGGAGCGATGTGAGGTCCAAGAGCGAGAATGACTCGGCGCTCGCTCCTTCAAAAGAAACCACCCACTCCTACGAAACCCTGTACCGCGCCGTGGAGGACGTGTGCGTGCACGGCAAGGCTCAAGGGCTGTTCGACCGGTTGGTTGGTAAGTTGAAAGAGCGCGTCGACGAATCCGTGGCGAAATTGAAAGGAACTTTAAGCGCCGGCTGCGACGATGAAACGTTTTTAGCGCGGTTCGACGAAACCTGGACCGAACATCTGCAGTCCACGGGCATGGTGCAGAAAATATTCCTCTACCTAGACCGGACCTTCGTGTCCTCACGAGGCGCTGTGCACACACAACGCACGATTTGGGACGTCTCCGTAGAGCTGTTCAAACTCGCGCTTGTGCTTGGTGACACGACCGAGGGAGGGGGTTGCCAAACCGACGATGAAAAAAGAAAACGAGCGGCCGCGGCGGCGGCGGCAAGAGCTTCTGGAACGTCCACAACAGGTACCGGTGTAAGGGCGGTCCACGATTTCGACGCCTGTCAAGTCGTGACTCGCGGGTGTTTACGCCTCATAAAAGCCGAACGCGACGGCGAAGCAGTGGATCGCTTTTTGTTGAAGCGCGTCTCACGGGCGTTTGTGAGTCTAAAAATATACACCACGAAGTTCGAGCCCGATTTTTTGTCGCACGTTAGGAAGCACTACGCCGAGGAAGGCGACTCGTTGTTCCTTGGCGGCAGCGCCATGTCCGTGTTCGAGTACCTGAAACACGCGGAACAACGGTTGACTGAAGAAGCCGAGCGGTGCGACGCGTGTTTGGACCAACGCACGAAACGCGGCGCGGTCGCCGTGGTGACCACGGAGTTGCTGGAGAAACACTTCACCGGTTGTTTACAGAAAGGCTTTAAACGAGCGTTCACGGAAAACCGAGTGCACGATTTGAAGCGGTTTTACGAGCTCGCGAAACGGTGTGGGGGGGGCGGGGGTGGTGGCTCCACGGGTGTCTCCATTGAAGGCCATTCGGATTCGAAAAAATTCACGAGCCTGACGCGCCGCGCCTTCGCCGACGCGTTGAGGGAAATCGGCGCGGAAATTTGTTCCGACCCAACGCGGGAAAACGACCTGGTGATGCGGTGCTTACGATTGAAAAGCATGTGCGATTTCACCACGCAAAACGCGTTTCAAAACGACGAAACCTTCGTCGCGGTGGTCCGGGAGTCGTTTGAAAAGTACGTGGTGTCGCGCGTTTCCCAAATCCGCCACACACTGTTTGCCCATACAAGACTGACACTTTTCTTTTACAAAAAAAGTTTCATCAACGCCAACGCCAACGCCAAGCGGAATCGACCGGCGGAGTTGTTGGCGAAGTTCATCGACGCCAAAATGCGAGGCGACAAAAACGGCAGCGGTAAGGTTGGCGTGGGTACCGTATCAGGTGATGGCCCTGGTTCAATCCCCGGTGATCCCAGTACCGGAACCTCTTCTGGGACGGAGGAGCAGTGCCTGGACCAAGCACTCATGTTGTTCAGGCACGTGCACGGCAAGGACGTGTTCGAGGCGTTTTACAAGAAAGACCTGGCGAAGCGGTTGCTGTTGGGGAAAAGCGCCAGGTACTTAAATACGAACCCACATTCTGTCTCCCTGTTTGCCGATTGACCGTGCGTACACTGTTTGCCCATACATCGCCCAACACGGGACTGACACTTTGTTTTACCCGTCGCCAGCGTCGATTCCGAAAAATCCATGATTGGCAAGCTAAAACAGGAGTGCGGCGCGCAGTTCACCGCGAAACTGGAAGGGATGTTTAAAGACGTTGAGTTGAGCAAAGACGTTAATAAGGGGTTTGAGTTGTTTGTGAAAGGTGGAGTGGGAGGTACTGGAGTTACTACGGGAGGTACTGGAGGTACTGGAGGTACACACGGAGGTACTATTCGGGATAGTAACGAAGGACTTGTTGGTGGCGGTGGAAGTACTTCCGCTAACAGTACTCCCACTACCACCGCCACCTACGTCAACGTGTTAACCGCGGGTCTTTGGCCCACGTATCCCAACAACTCCACCCTGGTGTTACCGGTGGAGCTCGAGCGGGCGAAGGCCACGTTCACCGAGTATTACCTTTCAAAACACGGCGGGCGGAAACTGGCGTGGGTCAACGGGATGGGGACGTGCGTTTTGAAGGCGCGGTTCGGGACGCACGAAAAAGAGCTGGTCACGTGCGTGTTGGGGCTTTCCCAAATCCCGGCCTCCCTGTTTACCGCACCCGGTCCAGTGCACTACGTTCCGTAACATTTACTGGCAACTGTTACAACCACGCACAGCACAATTGCCCTGTTTGCCCATACAGTACACCTGTACACTCAAGGCTGACCTTTTCGTTTCCCAATCGCAGGTCCGCGTGCCAAGCGTCCGTGTTGTTGCTTTTTAACGGTAAAGGTTCCGGTAACGAAAACACCGAGAAACACGTTTCTTTAACCTGCACGTACATAGCACTCGCTACTGGGATGGAAGACGCGGAGTTACGACGGACGTTACAGAGCTTGGCTTGCGGCAAGGCGCGAGTGCTGACCAAGCACCCGAAAGGGCGGGAAATCGGCGATACCGATACCTTCGCCGTGAACGATCAATTCGCCGATGCAAAATTCAGGGTGAAAATAAACGCAATCCAACAGAAAGAAACAGAGGCGGAACACTCCGAGACGCACGAAAAAGTTGTCCAGGACCGGCAGTACCAAATAGACGCGTGCGTGGTGCGGATAATGAAAACCCGAAAGTCCTTGAGCCACCAGGTACTCGTGGCGGAGGTTTTTTCCCAAATCGCGTTCCCCGCGAAGCCGGCGGATTTGAAAAAACGAATCGAAAGTCTGATCGAGCGGGAATACCTAGAGAGGGACCGGGCGGACGCGCAGACGTATAACTACCTAGCGTGACGTACCGCGCGTGGGGTTGTTGTGATGCGAGGGCCTGCGAACACGCGTTGATGCGTTTTAACCTCGAGTTATTCGTTACGTCGCTTATTTCAACGAGCGACACAATTTGTTTGTCGATTCAAATTTCACGATACACAAAACCGCATCACCGTACCCGGAACCCCCCGAACCTTCGCTGCGCCGATGCCAGGGCGGAATTGTTACTCGTCCGGGAAGTCGCCGTCGCACTTTGCGTCCCCCGGAACCCGGCGGATACCCCCACCCCCCCGAGCACGCCACCCGGGAACGCGCCCACTATGAATAAACTCAACGCGACTTGCGCGCCGATTATTCCCATGCCGCACACGTTTAAAAACACGTCAATTTTCAAAGCGTAGGTCTGGCCCCAGGCGTAGTACGCGTGAAGGCAGAACCCGGGCACGGCGAGTAGTACTGACAGGTACATCAGTTTGGCTTTTAACGCTTTGTTGGCGATCGTGGTAAGCGTTAGCCGCGCCGGCTCGATTACCGAGTACGCGATTAGGTACGCCACGTCCAGACCCCAGACGTTCGTCCCCGTCCCGGGATACGGCAGCCGACACCCTTTCCAGATCAAAATGAGCAACCCGAAAACCACAAAGGTTCCGAAGAAACACCACCCCAAATAAAGGTGGAGGTTCAGGGTTGCGCTGGTGAGGAGGGGTCGTTTTTGCGCCGGCGCGCGAAAACTCCGTCGGGTGTCGAACTTGTTTGGAGGAACCGCGGCGGCGCGGCGCGGCGTGGAGGGGGCGGTTAGTCCAGAAGAACTGTTACCGGCCGTACTGGTAACACAGCCAAACTCGTGTCCCTGCCCTCCCCGGTTCGAAGTACCTGCTAAAGCATTAGCTGTGTTCTGCGCCAACCGTCTTTGCACTAGCGTCGAGGCGTGCGCGAACGTCGCGGACGCGGGTGACGCCGCGGGAACCTCGTTTGTCGGCGGAAAGTCGGCGCCCACGTACATGGGTCGGGACGACCCACCTCTTACGTCTCCGAAACCTCCTCCTGGTGGCGACGCGCTTTGCGTAGGGGACGTGTTCCCGGTGGGGGACGACGCTCCACTTCCCGCGGCGCTCGCTCTTTGGTGCGCGGTCGCGTTGTCCCCCGAGATTCCGTACCCGGCCAGCGAAAACGTCGGCCTCTCGGTTTGTTGGTTTTGCTGCCGCACCACCTCCCTCGCGGGGTTCACGAACGTCGAAGGGAGCCGGGGGGACACCGGGGTGTGTGTGTTCGCCAGGCTGAACGTGCTTGGAGGGGCGGCACCGCCTTGTGCCGACGGCTGCGGTTGCCGCTGCGTATTTTGCATCTGGCTTTGTTGTCCCATCGGTTGCATCTGCACGCCTTGCCCTTGGTTCCGCGCGTCGTACCCTCCTTGTGTCGGGTTACCTCCGTACCCGCCTTGGTAGCCTCGGCCGCCTTGGTACCCCTGTTCCTGTTGTTGTCGGTCGTACCCTCCACCCGCGGCGGGTCCGCCAAACGACGGCCCTCGCGGCGGCAACGCTTCCGCCCCTCGCGGTGGCCCTTGGTACCCGCCGTAGCCACCGCCTGTTGTGTTCCCGCCGTAACCCCCGCCGCCCCGAGGTTGAATTCCCGCGCCCCCCGTTGTGAACCCGCCGCCCGGGCCTTGTTGGTTGTCGTACCCGCCCCCCGCTTGTGGGATGCTGAACGTACCAGCCGCCGGTCGAGAGGTGAACTGGCCTTGTCCTTGGTTGCCGTACCCGCCCTGGCCATAATTTCCACCCGAGTTGTTGTAAGATGTGCCCATCGGTTCGTTCGGGTTGAAGCTCCCCACCCCTCTTGGGCGGTTGTTTCCCGGTGGGGAGCCGCTGCCGCCGTAGCCTCCGCCGTAGGACATCTCGTCGGAAGACGCGAGGACGCGCGACGCACTCACTGGGACTCGGACGCGCGCGATGGTGTTTTTTGTCATTGCCAACGGAAACACAACCGGCTGATGACCGAGAAACGGCCATTTGGCTGATTTTGAAAAATGTGGGCACACTGCTTTGAAACTTCCCCGATCGCTGATCTCACAAGCGGGTGCGCTTGGTGTGCGTGTTTGCCCCTGCTGCCCCACCTCTTTGTAAGATGTCCGGCTGGGACGAGGGCAACGTGTACTACACGGACCAAGGCCAGGACGCGGAGGCGCGGGATGCCGCGGCGGGCATCACCCCCGGCCAGGCGAAACGAAAGTTTCTCGATTTCCTGCGAAACTTTCGAGGCACGCCCTCGTCCGAGTTCCCGGACGGCGCGCTTGTTTACCGGGACGCCTTGGACAACGACCAGCCCCCGAAGGAGCTGACCGTTTTGTTGGATGACGTCATCGCGCACGACCCAGGGCTGGCGAAGGAGCTACGACGAAGACCTGAGGTGTACGTCCCGGTTTTGGAAGCTTCGTGTGTGGCGACTGTTGAGAGTTTGCGCCATTCTCGAAACGCGAACCCTCGCGCGAACGACATCGTCGGCGGCGTGGGCGGGAGCAAGGAGAGCTTGGCGGAGCTGCAGATACAAGTGCACCTGTCGAGTGACGAAACACCGCGGGCGCTACGAGGATTGACGAGCAAAGACGTGTCACGGTTGGTGTGCGTTCCGGGTATCGTCATCGCGGCGTCCAGAACGCGAAGCAAAGCCAACCGCCTCGCCATCCAGTGCAAAACCTGCCGCAGCGTGAAGTACATGCACCTCGGCGGCGGTTTCGGCGGGTGTAACATCCCGCGAATATGTGACCAAGCCAGTGCTAATCCCGAAACGTCCACGGAGGGCGGGTGCGGGCTCGATCCGTACCAGGTGGATTTGGAACGGTCGAAATTCATGGACCAGCAAGTGCTGAAAATGCAGGTACGTGTTTTTGTGTCGGGGTTTCCCAAATCTACTGACACTGTTTACCCTACGCCCTGTTTCACGTCCACGGCCGTCGAATAAAACGAAACACCGCATACATCACATACGCGCTGTTTGGGCATACAGCACACCATCACTCGCGACGGAAGAGACTGTTTACTCATAAAAGTCACGGTCCAAACACTGACCTTTTTATTTTCCCCAATCTCAGGAAAACCCCGAAGACGTCCCCGCCGGGGAGATGCCGCGGAACGTTACCCTGATGGTGGAGCGAAACTTGGTGCAAAAAATCGTACCAGGCACGCGGGTCAAGGTCATGGGTGTGTATTCACTGCACAGTGGCGGGGGAGACAAAGGCTCGAAAGGCAAGGGGAACCAGGTATCGCAGCCTTACTTGAACGTGGTGGGTTTGGTCGAGGAGAGCGAAGGTACGTCTCGGGGCTTTCCCAAATCCGGGGACACGCCGTTTAGTAGACCCGTTCGTGACTGTTTGCGTGTGCGTCCGACCGCAACGATTACCAACACGACAAGCACATGTGCACATACATCACAAACGCACTGTTCTATCTCTCAGCTGGTGACTGTTTGTCCATACATCGCGGTATACAGTACGACTCAACACTGACCAAATTCTTGTACCGAAAAAGGCGCGCGCGGCGATCCGCACTTCAGCGACGCGGAACACAGCGAGTTCAAGCGGTTCGCGCAACGGCCGTTTCGGGAGGTCATTGGCGACATCAGGGGTACGTCGTTGATCTTACCCTGAACCCTGAACCCTAAACCCCCAACCCAGATCCGGGGACACACTGTTTCATCTCTCAGCTGGTGACTGTTCAGACCGATTACCCTGACTGTTGTCCATACATCGTCCAATACAAGTACTGATACTTTTCTTGTACCAACCCCAGCCCGAATAGCGCCCGCAATTTTCGGCGCAGACGACATCAAAGCGGCGGTCGCGACGCTTTTGTTTTCGGGAAGCCGGAAAACCACGCAGGACGGTGCGAGGTTGAGGTACGTTCCTCCCGGGGCTTTCCCAAATCCTCCGGGACACGCTGTTTTACCTCTAACGCTGGTGACTGTTGACCAGGCCATCGCGATATACTCGTCCTGCGAAGGGACGTCTTACCTCTGACTGTTTGTCCACACGGCGCGATATACAACACTGACACTTCTTCCCAAATCAGGGGCGACGTGAACGTTCTTTTGATGGGCGACCCGTCCACCGCGAAGAGTCAGTTTTTGAAGTTTGTGGAAAAAACCGCCCCCATCTGCGTGTACACCTCAGGCAAAGGTTCCTCCGCCGCCGGTCTCACCGCGTCCGTGATTCGCGGCGCGGATGGGGAGTTTTACTTGGAAGGCGGCGCCATGGTCCTCGCGGACGGCGGGTGCGTTTGTATTGACGAGTTCGACAAAATGCGGGACGAAGACAGGGTGGCGATCCACGAAGCCATGGAGCAGCAGACGATTAGTATCGCGAAGGCTGGGATTACCACTGTGCTGAACAGCCGCGCCGCGGTACTGGCCGCGGCGAATCCCCCGTCCGGCAGATACGACGACCTGAAAACGGCGCAGGAAAACATCGACCTGCAAACCACGATTCTTTCGCGGTTCGATTTGATTTTCATCGTCCGCGACGAGCGCCTGTACGAGCGCGACCTTCAAATCGCGGATCACGTTTTGGCGATACACGCGGGGGCGGGTGAAAACGACGGGAACGGATCAGGTACGTCTTCGCCCTTTCTCAAATCCCACCCACACTGTTTGCCCATACGCGGACGGCTGACCCTTTTCGTGTAACAACTAGGCGTCGGAAACGGCGGCGGCGGGAAGGACGTGAACCCCGAACGCGAACGGGAACAGGTACGACGTGTCCTGGGCTTTCCCAAATTCGGGGACACACTGTTTTATCTCTCAGCTGGTGACTGTTCGGACCGATTACGGGTGACTGTTTACTCATACACGTTACGAGAGACGTTAACCACTTTTCGTTCCCAATCGCAGAAATTTCTAAAGCGGTACGTGGAGTACTGCCGGGCGACGTGCAGGTACGTGTTTGGGCTTTCCCAAATCCCTCCGACTGTTTATAGCCCCTCTTTGACTTGTCATTAAAAGGAAGTAACTACAAGCGTCACGTTTGGACTGTTTGCGTATACTCGAGACGGAAGAGACTGACACTTTTCTTTTACAAAAACAGCCCGCGGCTGGTGCCGAAATCCGCCAAGCTCCTGGAGGACCAGTACGTGCGTTACCGCCAGGAAATGCGGGAGCGGGCGAAGAAAGGAGGGGCGCCCGCGGTGCCGATTACGGTGCGGCAACTGGAAGCGATTACGAGGGTCAGGTGAGTATTTCCCATTTACCACGTTCCGCCTCCCTGATTGCCCATACGAGACTGACACTTTCGGCTTTTATCGTATCAGCGAATCCCTGGCGAAGATGTGCCTTCAAACGCAGGTTTCTGAGGAGCACGTCCAGGAAGCCCTGCGGTTGTTTGAGGTGTCCACCATCGACGCCGCGCGGAGCGGGGCGGCGGAGATGGTGGTTTTAACCCCGGAACAACGCGAAGAGCTGACGTTGGTGGAAACGCAGATCAAACAGAAACTCGCAATCGGCGCCACGGCGAGTAAGCGACACCTGGTGGAGGACTTGGCGCGCGTAGGGGTTAACGAATGGGCGGTGATGCGGGCGCTTATGATCATGTCGCAACGAGGGGAAATCACGGAGAGGGCGGAGGGGAGGCGGGTCACGCGGGTGCACTGACGAATAGAGGTTTTTTTTTCAGGAGAGAGGTTTTGAAAGAAAAAGACGGCGATGCGTGTTTCTTGCGTAGTCTTTCGTTTTTACGCTTCGTACTCGGTACCGGTAAATGTCTTCCTCCCCTTCTCCTTTACCCGTCCAAGCCGAAGTAGCCGCGGATGGTGAAGGGTTCTTGCTTGGTTTCCGGTTCTTGCTTGGTTTCCGGCTCTTGTTTGATCTCGGGCGAACTCTCCGGCTCGCGCTTTACCCGCTTCGCTCTCGGCGCAGCCGCGCGTGCTGACTTGCACGCCGCGCAGTTGCGTTTCAACTTGCCATAGGGGCAGGGGTGACATACCGTGCACTTACTTTTATTCTTGCCGTGGGGGCAGGGGTTGCATTTTGCGCAGCTGTGTTTCCGCTTGCCGCGAGGGCAGGGGTTGCACTTTGCGCAGCTGTGTTTCCGCTTGCCGTGAGGGCAGGGGTTGCACTCCGCGCACTTGCGTTTCAGCTTGCCGTGAGGTCATGGGTTGCACGCCACGCAGCCGTCTTTCCGCTTGCCGTGAGGGCAAGGGGTGCACACCGCGCACTGTCTTTTCAGCTTCCCGTGAGGGCAAAGGTTGCACGCTGCGCAGTCGCTTTTCAGCTTGCCGTGAGCACAGGGGTCGCACTCCGCGCAGCGACCTTTGCGCCTGCCGTGCGGGCAGGCGTTGCACTCGGCGCAGCTGTCTTTCCGCTTCCCATGCCAGCACCGCTTCCGTCCCATCATGCGAGGTCAGATGCTTCACCTCTCGTCTTCTTCGCGCGCCTCGACGTGCGCTCGTCACGCGACGCGCGGAGTGTCGTATCTCCGAGGGGACGTTCCTTTGGAAAGCGTGACCAAAACACCACGGAATCTCTCCATGAGAGATCGAATGAAAATCCGCGATTTCTATTGGCCACACTCGATAAGACCTTCGAAGGTGCCGGGTGGTCCGGACGCACACTCCACGACGCCCACCGGCTCGCGACCGTACCACCTGTCACCATGGCCGCGCTCACTGTCAGCATGAACGGTAAGTTTTTGTTTAATTTAGGGTTGATCGGGAGCCTTGGGCTTGTAAACACACCGCGGGCGCGCGCTCCGTTGAAAGATCGCGTGATGAAATCTCGCGTCACCATCCATCGAACACCACCAAAGCACGCCAACACACGAAACCGCTTTCGCTGACCCTGCTACTACCGCTCCACCTCCCAAAAACACAACCAACACAGCCGTGTCGTCCTCCCTGTCATTCAAGGCCCGCGTGGGAAACGCAACGTCCTTGAAACCCCGCGCGGTGGTGCGTCCAACGAGGACCCGCGCCAAGTCCGCCGCTCGCGCGGACCTGGAGCCCGACAACATCAGCGTTTTGGTCGCGGGCGGCAGCGGCGTGGCGATGGACGTGGTACGCCAGCTCACCGCGGACGGGACGTGGGTCACGGTGTTACAGCGCAAAAACGACGACCGCGCGGAGATTGAGAAGATGGGGGCGTTCTTGTCAAAAGGCGACGCGCTTGTCGATAAAGACATCAAAAAAGCGTTCGACTTGGTGGAGGAATACGACGCGGTGGTCAGCACCATTGGCGGCACGCCCGCGGAGCCCACCGCGGATAGCGTCGGGAACATCAAGCTCATCGAAGCCGCGGTGGCGAAGGGCAAGGCGCAAGGGCGGATGCCCAAGTTCGTGCTTGTCACGTCCATCGGTACCGGGGATTCAAAGGGAGCGCCCCCCCCCGCGGTTTACGAAGCCCTGAAACCAGTGCTTGAAGAAAAAGTAAAAGCGGAGGATATGCTGAAACAGCTGTGTTTGGAGCACGGCATGCCTTTCGTGATCGTGCGGCCGGGGGGGTTGAAAACCGCGCCCGCCACGGGGACGGGCGTGCTGACGGAAGACACGTCGATTTGCGGCGCGATTCACCGAGCGGACGTCGCTGCGCTGGTCGTGAAGTGCGTCCTGAAGGACGCCGCGAACGGCAAAGTCCTGTCCGCGGTGGACAAAGAACAACTGTTCGACCAACCCGCGTTTGAGGTGTTTGAGTTATAAGGGGTTACAGAATGGTGAGTGGTATTCTTGGTAGTGTAATGCGCACTTGAAAATGTTTATTAACTTTTTTCATCACACGCACGTTACGAGAGTAGTCCGCACGTCACGAGGTGCACCCGTGCGCGGTCACGTGCTGCTTCGAAAACAGTCAGTCCGGACGGGCACGTGTACGCGTCCTTACACGAGTGCTACTATCTTTTAATTACTTTGTTTCATTCACATACGTTACCATCGCGCCAAGCGTACCTCGTCTCGCGTATACCGTCTCTGGTCCATCTTTCAAAATCAACACTTGACAAAATCGACGTTACCTCCGTCTCTACTTCCGCGGCACCCGCACGTACTCCCCAACCTGAATCGCGTGCGCGCGTCCCGCGAGCTCGGGGTTCATCGCGGAAAGGGTGTCGGGATCCACCCCGTGCGTAACCGCTATTGCGTACAGCGTGTCCCCTTCCTGGACCTGGTAGGATCCGCCTCCGCCTCCCGAGGCTGGTTTTGATGGAGATGGTTTAGACGACGATGGCGCGCTTCCCGCGCCGCCGCCGCCGCTGGGTTTCCGCGTGGTGTAGCTCGGGTACGTCCGTCGCGCGTACGCGGGGGGCGAAATACCGTTGCGCTGGTCGCGCTCGATTTTGGCCTGGATTTGGTTTTTGGTAAGGGGTGGGGAAGAACGTCCGCCGGTCAGTCGGGTGTGGATGAGGAGAATGTGACATTCTTTTTTGTGTCCGTCACGCGGGAACATTTCGCGATCCTTGCTGTGGCGACGCGTGCCGTTGCGGTGCGAATCAGACGTGCCAACGAACGCCTGTAAGACATCTCAAACTATCTTGGTGTCTTCCCACACTGGGTGGTCAGTCACCAAGAAACGAACCAACCAAACACGACACGTACCAGCACCGCGATTGCCACGACCGCGGCGCCCGCCATCGCCGTTCGCAACACCGTCCCGAACAACGTCGGGCGGTCGTCGTCGCTGTCGTACTCCGAGGAGTGCTCCGAGGAAACCGGGTCGGCTGCTCGGTTTTTTTTAGGCGTCCCGCCGCCGGACCCTCTTGAGTACCCGCTGTGTGACGACCGAGGCATGATCGCGCTGTGGGGCGTGACCTGTTCGGGACGAAGCGCGAGGGCGTCGTCTGAGGTTTGGATGAAGCTGCGATCGGAAATAAGCTTATTCCCGCGCAACTGCAAACAATCGAAAACGTGCTGGATTTCGTCTCTCCGTCATTTTCGTCTGCGAGTGCTGGAATCGAAAACTCGGGTTTTATCTGAGGTCGAAAGCACAAAGGAAGTCTCGAGGCCAAAACAGAAAAAGGCACCGCAATTGCGTGCCATTTAATCGCAAAAGGTACCACCACAACACTCCTTACCACTAATCCCTAAAAACGCTCCCCTTGGAAGCACCTCACCATGTCTCACGCATCACCCTCCGCGCCTCCGCTTCCGCTCGCGACGTGCGCCGGCACCAGTTTCATTCGCAACGCACTGGAACACCGCGAAAGCTCCGCGTCTGAAAAATCGAAAAGCGGAGGCAACTCCCGGCCGTTTGGAAGCCTCGTGTTTGGGTCTCTTAACTCGTCGAAGTATGGGTGGGAACACGCCTCTAAACCGGTTGTGCGCGTTTCCGGGGAATAGACCAACAACTGGCCAATCAAATCGAGCGCATCCGGGGACAAACGCTTGTGGAAAACCTTGCTCCACGGGTGCGACTTGATTTGGGGAAATTTGAACTGCGATTGGGAAAGAAAAGTGTCAGTCTTTTGTATGAGTAATTACTCTAGACAAAACAGTGTGTGTCGGATTTGGGAAAGCCCGTCAAACACGTACCTCAGTGTACGAAGGGTTCATGTCCCGAATCTGCTCCCGCGTCGGCGTGCCCAACACCTTGATGATCTCCACGAGCTGGTCCACCCCCGACTCGCCCGGAAAAAGAGGGCTCCCAAGCAACAACTCAGCCATCACACACCCCAAACTCCACATATCAATCGCGGTGGTGTACTGCGTGGCGCCGAAAATCAGTTCGGGGGCGCGGTAGTACCGGCTGCAGATGTAGGAGATGTTGGGTTCGTCCCTGGCCCGATAAAAAGAAAGTGTCAGTCGGTCGTAACGTATATTACGTAAACAGTCAGAGGGAAGACGCCCCTTCGTTAGGACGAGTATGGGCAATCGCGAAGGCGGTGTGTGTTCAGTGGGAAAGCCCCGCACCTTCTTAAAACCTTGGCGCTCCCAAAGTCGCACAGTTTCAGCTGGTGCGTCGCCGTGTCCACCAGCAGGTTCTGGGGTTTAATGTCGCGGTGACAAACCCCCTCCGCGTGAATGTTCGCAAGCGCGCGCGCCATCTGGTACGTGTACAGCTTGACGTACAGACTCGGCACGCGTTGCGCGCTTTTGCTGTAGTGCTTGCCTATTCTGTGCACCGTGTCGGGGACGAACTCCAACACCAGGTTGAGATACACCTCCCGCTTTTCGTTCGTGCTGTAAAAGCAGTGCTTCAGCCCCACCACGTTGGTGTGGTGCATCATCTTCATGATCTGCAGTTCCCGGTTTTTAAACCGCTTGTCCTGTAGGACTTTTTTAATCGCCACCGTGTCTCCGGTTTCCAGTTGCGTGGCTTGGAAAACAACGCCGAAGGAACCGTTGCCCACCACTCGGACGGTTTCGTACGAGATCTCGGGCAAGTTGCTACCGGGCACGCTAACGATAAGTAAAAGAAAGTGTCAGTGTTGTATGGGCAAACAGACAGTCGTGGGATTTGGGAAAGGCCAATACGTACCCAGTCACCACCGTGTGCCCGGCTTCGTTCGGGTTTCCGTCCACGCGCAACGCTTCGTACACCTAGTTAGTCAGAGGAAATGGGAAATGGGAGGTGGGTGGTGTCAGTGGGTAAGTAACGCACAAGTGGTTAGTCGTGTGTTTGGTGTCGGTACCAGGGGTGGTTCGAATTCGTGGGGAGAGGGAACGGGACGGGAGCTTGGCAGCTTTCGTGCTGGTCAAAAAATCGACCGACAAAAAAGAAAAGCCGAAGCGAGCAGCGTAACTGTTTGCGCACCTCATCTCGCCGTTCCGAGTCGTCCCGGTCCTTGTCCCGGATGTGCATCGCCTCGATATCCCGCGCTGCTTTGTCCGCCATGGTGACGTGTGCACCGTCGTGCCCGTCAGCCAATCAACTTTTAAGTTCGCGCTACACGCGACACCCTACGTCCGGTGAGTCGTAACCTGCAATGCGAACGCGGAGTCGGGAGGCAGATTCGGGAAAGCAACGGTTAGGTACAGGTGTTCGTTTCGAGGAGGTGGCAAAGGTGGGTTGGTTTCCTCCTAGGTGACGCAGGTTCGACACGCAGTTGCATTGCGCATGTCCCGCATGACCCGTACAAAATGCCCGAGTAAACAAACCCGGTTTCTGAGGGTCGCGTGCCACACGGCACGCCCATCACCGGTGTTGACGCCGTGACGTGTTAGGCGAGAGCCAGGGACAAAAAAAGCCGTGCGCAATGTGGAATTGCTTCGCACGTACCGTGCCACACGCGTGTCGGTAACGCCTGCACGGTTCGCGCTTTGGGGTTTGCCACGTCTGAGACAAACGCACCGACCAAACCACACACGCGTGTCACACGCAACCTGCGTCAGCGCCGAATGACGGGCGCGGAGAGGAGAGAAAGTCGTTCAGTTTTTTGTCAGAGAATTAATTTTGGCAAAAGCAAAAGCCAAAAACGTCAATTTCTAATTTTGGCAAACTGATGAAGAGGTAAATTTGGCGATCGACGACATCGCCTTTAAGGCGCGTGTTAATAAGACCTTTATTAAACTACAGACTATACCTCCCTCACCACTTATTAATCCAACATAGCAGCACTTTTTGACTGGTCCAAGTCCTCGTAATACGCCAAGTCCTCCCAGGTTTCCCACCCGAAAAACGAAACCGTGCTTAAATCGAAATCGAACTCGTCGTCGGGGCCGAAATACCCGCGACCGGATCCTAAATTCGCGACCGGGTCCACGGCGAGGACGTTGACGGTGTCTTTTCGGGTGACGGTAATTCGGGTCGTGACCTCCCCTGTGGAAGACGAAACGCCAACCCCGTTCCCAGCCGTTTCGAACCAAGGCTGCCCATCAACCTGAATGGGAAAACTTTTGGTGACGCTGATCGACACGCTTCGCGCCTGGCAAAGCCGCACCGGCCGGTCCGTGCCGAGACTGAGCTGCCCGAGATGCACGGCGCCGTAAATAGCAACGACGTCGATTAGTCCATCCGCGCGCTTGCTTTTCCCGAACACGGTTTCGTCGCCGTCGTCGTCGCCGTCCCCCATCCCCATGGTATCCCCGAAGCCCCCACTCAACAACGCGCTTACCCAGTTCCGTCGGTGCGCCCCAACTGGACCGCTGTTCCACATCCGCGCGCCGCCCGCGTAGGAGTTCAGGTTCAGCAAAATAAGCCCCTCCGCGTTTTTGGGAAGTGGGATTTGCACGCCGTCCGCGACGAGGGTGATATGATGCGCCAACAAACCGCGGCAGCTGTGCGTCACCGCGTCAATCGCGCCGAACAACCCGTACAGGGCTTTGTTCGTGAGGGGCGAGAAAAACAACCCGGGGTGCGCGTCTCGCGCGTCGTGGAACGCCAGTGCCGCCTTCGCGTCGACGCCGATGCCCAAGTAGTTGTGTAGCGTGATTCGCGAAGCCCGGGTGGCGGTATCCCCAGTATCCCCAACGCTATCCCCTCCCTGACCGTGTTCACCGGGAGTATTTCTTGTCACCGTGACGTCCCACCGGTCAAGCGCTTTCGGCGTCGCCGCTTCAAACGCGGACGCGAGCCGGCGCTGTGGTTGGTACACGAAAAAGGTCAGTCCCTTCCGTCGCGAGTGCGGGTTTAGAAACACAGTTGCAAGTACGCCGGTAAATGTCCCCAGCCGTAGTGCACTCAAAGAGGGTCCGTAAACCGTGCGTTTGTGCCGTGTGTAGTCGTAACATGTGCTGCCGTAAGTGTTACCCGAGGTAGTGCACTCGACCAGGGCGGTAAACAGTCAAAAAACGGGGCGGTAAACGTGTCCCCGGATTTGGGAAACTTCGTGACTAAATGCGTACCAACAACGCGTCGTCGTAGCGCGCGCCCCACCCGAACACTCTTGCTAAATCGTTCCCGGTGCCCAGTGGGAGGATACCGATGGGCGGTTTCGGGACGTCCTGTTATTTTTTAAGTAGAAAGTGAGGGGCAAACAGAGGTCAACGGTGCGCGAAGAAAAAAGAAACGCGGTGGGGAGGAAATTCCTCTCTTCTCATCATCGCGGCGTGTGTTCCCCCGCTACTAAAAACGTACCTCCCCAAGCTCTTCCATAGCTTGTAACACCCACGTCACCGTGCCGTCGCCGCCGCACACCAGGATTTGGACGGGCGGTTTCGTGGCACCGACGTGCCGAATTAACGCGCGTTCCGGCGGTTCCTTGTTCAGATCCACGATTTCCACCACGTTGAGTTCGTTTTGTTGTTCGGCAAGCAAACCCATCAACGCCTCCCCCCGTCGCCCGCCGCTCTTGCCGTTCACGAAACACAAAGTGGGCTTTCTGGTTGTTTTCTTTTCAGGTGATGAGGCATCATCACCGGTGGGCTTGTCGTCCACCTGCTCCTCTGCTGTGTCGTCCTCGCTGCCGACGGGAAGACGGCGCTCTGGGGCGTACGCCTCGAGACGCGACGCCTTTCGCCGCGGGCGGCTTTTTGGAAGGGAGGATGTCGACACGTGGCCGTGTCCCTTCCGCGCACACCCCCGGGGGGAACTTCCCGAACCAGCCCGTGCTGAGTGCGAATCGTGCCGGGGCCTAGCCGTGCACGCGGTGACCAGCGCCGACATCGCGAAACGCGGCGCGGCGCCGCGGTGGGCGCTTGTGATGACGACGACTCGGCGACCAGACCCGAGGCGACGGAACCGAAAAACGGGAAAAGGAACAAAGACGTCGGGGGAACAAAAATCGACAGACGACAAAAATGCTGTGTCATCTGGTTTTGGTTTTTGCCAAGAAGCGTTTTGGCGGCAGTCGGTTCTTTTCGTGTAATGCGTATGAGTAAACAGTCACAAGGGATTCGGGCCGAGGTAACAGCTGGTGTGTCCAAAGTCTAGCGCCCGACCGGTGTGTCTTCCGAGTCACGTATTGCCCGCGGGCGGTACGTAACGGGTATCCTTCCCACCGCGCGCGGCCCGGCCGTGTTGACACGCGCCATCGCGCTCCGTACGAGGCGCACGCGAGTTGTGATTCGCGAAGCAAGGAAACTTCGTTGCCGAGAAAACAAATATTTGCCACTTGTCAACTAAAACATCCGACTGATACACTTCAGCTCCCGCGTCACAGGTTTAGGGGTAGGTTGGCACTCGTTGACTTGTTGTGAAACTCGTATGCGTGCTCGAAAACTTCGGGAAAACGTCGTCGCGAAGACTCACGTTTCCTTCGCCCTCGCCGCCTTCTTCTTTTCGGAGCGGTTCTTGTCGTAGCAACTCATGCAGATTTTAGTTCCGGGCTTACCTTTCCAGCCGTACCACCTACTGGCCGTATCCGTCCCGCACTTCTCGCACGTCGTCCCCGCGGCCGCAGCGACGTCCAGCAGGTTCTTCTGGTAGCAACTCATGCAAAATTTAGTTCCGGGCTCGTCTTTGCAGCTGTACCACTTAATGGTCGTATCCGTCGCGCACTTCACGCACGTCGTTCCCGCGGCCGCGGCGACGTCCAACTGGTTCTTCTGGTAGCAAGACACGCAAAATTTAGTTCCGGGCTTATCCTTGCAGTTGAACCACATACCGGTCGTATCCGTCCCGCACTCCACGCACGTCCTCCCCGCGGCCGCGGCGACGTCCAGCAGGTTCTTCTCGTAGCAAGGCTTGCACAATTTAGTTCCGGGCTTATCTTTGCAGTTGAACCACTGACGACTGGTCGTATCCGTCCCGCACTTCACGCATGTCGTCCCCGCGGCCGCGGCGACGTCCAGCTGGTTCTTATGGTAGCAAGTCACGCAAAATTTATTTCCGGACTCATCTTTGCAGTCGAACCACTGTTTGGTTGTATGCGTCCCGCATTCCACGCACGTCGTCCCTGCGGCGGTTTCGATGGCCAGCTCCTGCGAAGAATATGGAACTCTAACGACGTGAGTCGAGACGAAACAGCTTGTGACTGAAGTTATCATGCCTACGAATGTCTCGCTTGGGCAAAGAGAGAAAGAGAGAGAAGAAGCATAAATTGCGCACCTCTCGTTTGCTACACGGCCCGCAGTACCACGCGCCGTTCTTGAGCTTCGACCTAAGCAATGCGCTTGTATTTCTCCCATCCGTACCGCAACCGGAGCACTTTCCATGGCTGGCAGCGAGCTGTGAAAAGGAGCACCGCGGGTATTGGGGTCAGTTGTGACGACACAAAGATGATGAAATATTGACGCGTGGGATCGACGCGCGTGGCATACCTGTCGGTTGTAGCACACTTTGCAGACTGGTTTGCCCGCATCGACCCTGTTGGTGAACCACCCACACGTCTCCGTGGTTTCGCACTCGGAGCAGACCAGCGCGACGCCCTGCGGAGGAATGAAAGTTCGAAGGTGAGTTTTACACGCCGATGACGGGCAACAAGAACGGTGTAGGCGAATGGGTCTTGGACACCTCGCATCAATGAGGAGTGCGCACCATGTTTATCCATCGTTCGGCATTGCGGACCTCCGGAGACTCACTGTGTTATATAAGTTTGCATCGCCAGGAGCGAAAAGAGTTTTGTCAGTGACGCCGCTTTGGCAGTTGGCAGGAGAAATCGTAAACAAGCGAGGACAAGGGAAGCACGCACCTGCGCGGAACATATGCTTGTCGAAAAGCTTCGCCTTCCGCAGGTATATATTCACTGCTCGGTGTCATCGCCCAACGCCTGGGCGTTCGCCTGTCGCCAAGAGCACGCCCGTGCCTTCGTGCCTGGTCCATCCAGATGGACTGCTCGGTGTGCCGAAGCGCGTGCGGTTTGACACGACGTGAGACGAATCCGGCGAGCGCGGCGGGTTGGCGTGCGGCGTCGAGTGTCGCGTTCATCGGTTCGAACGGCCGCCGGGTACACGCGACACGCGTGGGTATCCGCGCCACCGCGTGCGTACCCGCCACGCTTACGCAAATCATCGTGCGCCGTACGAGGCGCACGCGAGTTGTGGTTCCAAAACGTGGCACGATTCTTTCCAAGTGACAGTTTAGTTTTCCGCACGTTTCAAAAATCCATCGGTGCACGCGCGTCGGCGCGTACGCGCCGTGGAGGGCTCCATTATTTTTTGGTGCGTTGGTAGGGTCGCGTTTGTTACGTAGTAACAACCACACACTACGTGTACACGTTTCACAGACTAGGTAGGGAGAGACAACTATCCGACGCGCGTATTATTGCAAGCGAAGTAAAGCGTTTTCCATCACGTCTCGTAATCATCACACGTCTCGCCCTATTTGTCCCTTTCGAAGGTCTAATAACTCCTCACGCCGTCTCGCCTCGCCAAGTATTTGTCCAACTCGACCGTCTAATAACTCCCCGAGCCCCGGGGTCCTTTTTCTTTTTCCCGCGGCGGCAACCCCGCGGAGAGGCGGCCGGTTACCGCAGACGCATCGTAGTGTCTTTTGTTTTCGTCTTCGTCGTAGGTAGCGGAGTGGTAGTTAGACCTTTCACTGGCAGGCGCTGCGTAAAACCCTTCGTCCGAGGAGTCGTTGAACCGCGCGTTACCCCCGGGCGAAAACAAATGCGCGTTTCGCAAAGCGTCGTCCCGCGATTCGTACTTTGAGAAATCGTTTTCCAGCGCCCCCGATTCCGCCAGCGCGTCCCGCGTCCGCGAAAGCTCCTTCGCCTTTTGCGTAAACCCATTTTCGACGCAGGCTCTGATTAGTAACATGAACGTGATTTCGGTGGGAAGCACGTTTTCGGACTCGCCCTGCATCCGGTCGAACACGACGAGCGCTTCGGCGATTTTGTCACCTCTGAGTAACGCCCCGAGCAAAGCGTTGTACACCGCCGCGTTCCGCTCAACACCCCACACGCTCCGCATGCGCTCCACCACAACCTCCGCTTCCATCCACCTCCCCTGCGTACCGAGGCAGTGCACGTACGCGCCGCACATCACGGTGTGCGGTTTGAACGTCGGCATTTTCAAGCCGCAAAGGGGCTTTGCTCCTAAATTTGAACCAGTCGACCCGAACGATCCAATACCGGGCTTCTTTTCGGAAACCTCCGTGGCGCGCGCCCACACCGCGTCCGCCTCGGCGTGCGCCCCCGCCCTTTCCGCCGCCGATATCAGGTGCGTAAACGTGTACGCGTCAGGCACAAACTTCCCCTGGAGCAGCTCCGCAAACGTGCTATTTGCGTTTTCCCAATCCGCGGACCGGGCGTAGCCGCCCAATAAACAGTTGTAGGTGTACGTCGTCACTACGTGGGATCGGTTTTGTAACGCCTTGTCCAGGGTTGTTCTGGCAAACACGGTATCCCCAGCTCGCCCCGCCACGGAAATTATGGAGTGCGTCAGGCGCTCATCCGCGACGACGCCGTAAACGTCCCCAAATCGCTTCGCGAGCGCGATGCCCTCCCTCCATTTCCGCGCGCCGTCAAACGCCGCCAGGGTTAACCCCGCGCACGTCGCGTCGGGCGAACACCCGGACTCGTCCCGCATCGCCCGGAAAACGTCCCCGGCTTCTTCCCACCGCTTGGCGTCCCGCAAAGCGGAAAGCACCGCAGTGTACACGAAAATGTTCCGGGGCTCGCCTTTTTTTGTGAACGAAAAGTGTCAGTATTGTATGGTCAATCAGTCGGAGGGATTTGGGAAAGGCCCAATTACTTACCTTTATCCCCCAAATCCTGCCACACCTGCACCGCCGCGGGCCAGTTCTCGCACCGGGCGAGCGCGGCGATCGCGGCGCTTGCGACTTCGCTGTTGCGAAATTCATGTGGGTCCAGGAGACACGAATCCTGATACGACCAAAAAGAAAGCGTCAGTCGGTCGTGACGTGTCTATCCGGGATTGGAAAGGGGTCCTTCCGGAGTGTGATCGGGCGGTAAAGTGACACAGGGCCCTGTGTCTTTTTACCACAGTGCGCCAGAACGAGTCCCCGGCCGTGGTAAACAGGGAAGGAAGGGTAATCGTGCGGATCCGTCCGGCGGAATTGGGTAAACGGGAAAGTCCCGCACCTTCCACACCCGCGTCACCGTCTTGGCGTGCGCCTTGTCGCTAGCGCACCCAAACAAACTCGCCAGCGTGTGCCGGTTAGGCGCGTACTTGTTACCCGGTTCGTCGCCGGTTCGATCCTGGGTACGGTCACGGTAGCCAGGATTTTTTTTAACACCTTTTCCCTGCGCGCGCATCCAAAGAAACAGCGCGTGCGCGCGGTTGAAATCGCCGCGTTCGCCCAGTTCCTTGATCGCGAAGTTTAAAGTCGGGGCGCTGAACTTCGCCTTGCCTCCCAACGGCTTGGTCACCGCCGAGTGGATCGTACCGTAACTAACCTCGGTTGTGTCCCTTGTCAAACGTTGACCAACCCCCGTAGTATCGTCGTGCTCCCAACTCAACCTCTCAACCCCGTCGGACACCTGCACTTTCTGTAGCGCCGCGACTATTCGCTCTCCGGGGCGCATAGGGGCGCCTCCGTTGTTTCCACGGGACCCGCCGGTCAGATTCGATCGTTTTTGTTGCGCCTGTTGTCCCGGCCCAGCCGTGTGTTGGTTGGAAAGCCACCGGGGGCGGTCGTCGTTGCCTCGCACGACATCTTCAGAAGAGTTCTCGGAGGACTCTTTGCTTGCGATCGGCCGGTTGTACCGCGTGCGCTTCAGCGCAGCGCTCATGGTGACTTTCTTGTGCAGATTTTGCTGCTGCGTCCCATTCGGGCCTTCGTTCAACGGCTGCGTGCCTCCCGTGCCTCGTCTGGAAACGGCGTATGACTTGCCCCGCCTCCCGCCGCCTGTTTTCTTTTTGGCCGGCTCGATTTGTTTCTTACAAGCGTCATCCCCCGCACCACGAGTTTCGCCAAGTACCTCGCCCTCGCCCTCACCGTCATCCCCGGAGGACACACCTCCGTCGCCCCCCGAAACTCGATAGCTCGACGCGCCTTTTTTCGCCGCGCGAACGCGTCGCGCCGCGTCCGCGGAGGCGGTCGTGTTGTCATTACCCACCCCGCTACGGTCGTCGCCGGCTATGAAGGACGTGGACACCACGTCAACCCCAAACTCGCCCCCAGAAGAGGGCTCGCGAACCGCGTGTAACCGTGTGACGACGCGCCTGTCGAGGCGGCAAGGGTGGCGTGAAGCACAACCATTTCGATTTCGGGGCGGCCCATGACTCTCGTGTCCACCCGCCACGCGCGTTACCCCCGCGACTCGAGGTGTAGGGGAAACACCTCGCCTCGACCCCGCGACGCGGCGAGACGACCCAAACGTCGCGACCCCCGCGAAGGGTACGCTCGCCATGGGAAGAGAGGCACCGCCCCGCGCGCGTACCAGTGCCCACCGTTCGAGGCGGATTCTCGATAAGCCGGCGGCGAGGCTCGTCGAAAAAGTCCGCGCTTTCTTTTTGTATGAGCATTTTAGCCTGGCAGGAGTGCTGGGCCCACCAGCGACGTCGTTCGCAAATACGCCAGTGGCAAATTGATGATGCCAGATTGGGCGTGCACCTCCCCGGGCGGGGAGTGCGATGCACGCACCGTCTCCATTCTCTCCCTCGACGCCGACTCGTCGTGGCGGTCGTACCCCACCCTCCAACTCGAAAGCGACGAACGCGCTCGGTGCCAAGTTAATGCAGGACGTGGAACGCGCGTTAGCGAGGCTCGACCCGAGTGACCTGAATGACACCGGGCATCCGTCGCCCTCGGAACGACGCGTGGTGACAACGCTTCAAGGCCAACACGGGTTGGCTCGGTTAGACCTGACACGAAACCTGGTGAGCCGAGCCGCGTGTGACGCGCTGGCGGAGCTGCAGCGACGGCTGGACGAGACGCGGGAGGAGAGGGATACGCTACAACACGCGTTGATTGATGCGAAAGCCGAGAGTGCGAATGCGCAAAAAAGTCGAATGCGCGAAAGAGATGAGTGGCTCGCGAACCGCGACGCCGTCAGAAAAGAAATAAAACTCGCACGAGACAAGTTGGGTTCGGTAAAGGAAGAGCACCGGAGGAACCTTTTGGAGTTGGCCAGGGAACGAGAAATGGTGAATTCGCAAATCGAGGAAACGAACGCGGCGAGGGATGAGACTCGACGGGCGAAAGACGAAGCGGCGGTGTTGAAAAAACGTTTGGCCAACTCGCGAAAAGAGATCGTCGAGGCGCACGCGGAACTCGCGGCGAGGGACGATTTAATGGACACCGCGCTCGCGGCGAATGCTAAGAACGCCGCGATTGCAGCGCGCAACGCGTTTAGACGGAAAAACGAAGAAACGAATGAGATTGGTCCGTTGGACGACGACGACGACGACGACGATTTCTTCGTTTCGAGTACGCTCAATCCTTCGACGCCGCCGTCGCCGAGCGGGCATCACCAAACAGTGACCCAGTCCATCGGGAATCCAGAGCCGTTTTCCTTCCAGCCAAAGATTATACCCGGTGACCGGTTCGTGTTTGGAACGACATCGCATACACAAAAAACGACGACTAACAACGCATACAAAAAAACGACGACTAACAAACCCGGTGGCGACGATCTCGCGCCGCCGCCCGTCGACGGCTCGCGCGCGGATTGGTCTCGGGCGTTTTCGGCGGTCGCGGTCGAGCTGGAAACGAGTCGCGCGCGGTGCGCCGAGCTGGAGGCAGAGTTGTTGTCTATGGGCAAACAGTCGGAGGCGTCGGGGTACAAGTTGTCAGAGTTGACGGAAAGGACAGAGACTACGTCACTTGATGAGTCGTTGACTCAAAAACTCGCGGCGGCGACCGCGCGCGCTGAAGCGTTTGAGACGCGCGCCGTTTCCGCCGAACGCAAATTTTCAAAAATCGCCGGACTCAACGCGTCGTTGCTTGACCGGTACGGCGAGTTGCTTCTGACTGGGGAGGGTGATGTGGGTCGTCACGGAGATAACGGTACCGGGTCCGGAGTTACCGGTACCGCGGCCGGAGTCACTGGTACCGGCGGCCGGGTCCTTTTCCAAACCGAGCCCGAAGCGCGGTTGATCGCGGACGACACGAAAACAACCGATGAAACGGTTTCCTTGATCGAAACAATTGAAGCCATGGAAAGCGAAGTCCGCTCGATGGACCAGGAGTACCACGCGGTGGTGAGTTCGATTCGCGACGCGCGTTTCGCCAGTCGGGATTCGTCGTATTCGCGGGGGGTGGTTACCTCGTCATCCTCCCAAACGGTTGTGCGCGGGTTCGATTCCAGGGCGGACGCGCTGGCGGGGAGGGCGAACGCGCTGGAGGATGCGATCGTTGGGAAGATTGAAACGATTCAGGCGTTGCGGGTGACGGCGCGGGCGAAACAGGGTGGGTAATTCTTTTAGAGATGGGTGGTATATACGAAAGTTATTCGTATCTCAATTCATCTCGCGCAAGATACTTAAGGTGGCGCTCGTATAATGCGGTCCCGTACCTCAATGGCAAATGACTTAAAACTTAGTTTAGTGCAGCGCACTTGGTACGGTTTCGTTGTGGATCGTTTGACTAACAACCCATACACTGGTACTCACGTACAAAGTACATTGCATCGAATCCGCGATTCGCAATAATCTCTCGAAGAAAAAGGGGTACCATGTCTGCATTACTTTCATCGTAACGTCCCACTTACTTCTTCTTGCTCGCCGCCTTTTTCTTTTTCTTGGGTTTCTCCACCATCGCCAGCGCGTACGCCACCCCGGTGATCGCGAGGTACGCGATGACGGGCGGGGGAATCTGCGTGGAGTTTTTGATCGGCGGCGAGCCGTAGACTCCGAAAAACAGCGGGAGGAGCAAGGCCCACATGCCCATAAAGAGGTACGCGACTTGTTTCTGCGCCTTCGCGGGGAATGACTGCGCGACGTAGCACAGTCCGGTGAGGAAGATGTTCTTCACCGCGTCGACCCAAAGCAGGTGCGTAAACATCGGTGAGGTCGGGCCGGACGCGAACGTGGACGCTTTGACCGTTCCGTCCACGAGCAGCTCCGCGAATTGATGCGCGCCTAACGCGAAAAACGGTACGGTAAACAAAGCGGAAACCACCATGTTCACCTGTAACGCGCGGGTCATGGTAATGTAGCCGGCCATGGTGGAAGGATTATTAGTGGTACTGGGGGGTGGAAGGGGGAAAGGGGCGACGTGGGTACCGACGGCGGTGCGTGCGACACTGAGCGGACCGCGGCGAATGCAATTCTTTTCATTTTGTTCGAGTCACGAAAAAACGGCGGTACGGCGAGTCGAATCCAAAATCCGTCGACGCACTTTTTCGCATCACTGTACGCCGCCAACCTCTTCGGCACAACTCGATGCGCGCGTGGTGTCCCTCCAAGGCGGGTGCGTCGTGTGTTGACGCGGCCCCGCGTTTCGGGCCACGGCACACGCGCCACCAAGCGTGGCACCGAGTTGGGCGAAACGCACGTTCGACACATGCAGAGGCCAAAGGGAACGCCAACGTGGAAGGCACGGAAGGTTCCATCTCCTTCCGGACCCCGCAAAAACCAAAGCCCACGAACGATGATGACGATAAACCGAAACACAACCGCCGCGGCGACAACGCCCGCCGCGATGCGTTCACGGACACTTTAAGGGAAACCCACAGCGGAGGTCGTGTATCAAAGAGGGACTTCAAATCGCACCTGGGTAAACTCCAAAACCCACCCGCGGTGCTCGACGACGTGACGGTGGTTCTGGTGGGCACGAAGAAAGCTGGAAACGTGGGAGCCGTGGCGCGGGCGTGCGGATCCTTCGAGTGTGAGGATTTGAGGGTCGTGTCACCCAGATGCGACCCCACCACAAGAGCCTCGCTGTCCGCCGCGAAAGGCGCGCAGCACATCGTGCACGGAGCTGGGGTGTATGATACCCTCGAAGATGCTTTGTTGGATGTTGATTGCGCGGTCGCGTTTCACGTGTGGGACGACACAGGGTTGGTTTGTGAGGTTTTAACCGACGTGGATGACTTGATTAAACGGTATCCCCGAGGGTCGTCGGGGATGAATAGTACTGGAAACTCGAAGGACACCGCGAACGATACACAGAATATGAGGGATCCTGTCACGGAAGACCCGTTAGAAACGCTGTTTCCAGGGTACCGAGCGAGTACGATTCGAGGCGGCGGAACCGGGGCGACGAACGACGGCGACGAATCTATTGACGAATCTTTCGGAGAAGACGAAACGGACGACGACGAATCATCACCGCGTCACGGCTGGCGACGTCGCACCCACGAAACTGTACCCGTCAACCGAAGCAACCGCGGCAACGGAAAACTCGCCCTGGTGTTCGGCCGGGAAGTCGAGGGGTTAACCACGGAGGAAGTCAACGCGTGCGATGCGATGTGTCAGATTCCCACCGGCCGATTGATTGAATCGTTATCCGTCTCGCACGCCGCGGTGATCATATTGTCGCGGTATTTTCAATCCAGGCAGAGTGAATGACGTGAAGGTATTGGGTGTATGGGTACTTTAGTATTTGGGGTGTTTCGTAGAGGTATTTAGTGTGTGGGTACTCATTAGCGGACGGGCGTGTGTTGGTACGGATATTAAACGTCTGTGACTTCCATCCTTCACGTCTGTGTCTCTATTCCCGGCGATACCGCCGTTTCTTACACGGCCGTCTCTTCTTCTTTCGCGTCCGTTCGCGTCGCCGGTTTCAGTAGCGCCCAAAACAGTCTCCACGAAAAACCAGCCCCGGCTACGGTGAGACCGATCCACGCCGCGGCTCGCAAAGGAGCGCTTTCCGAGGAACCCCCTGTGAACCCAAATTTAAGGGCAACTTCCGCTTGCCCAGCCGTTCGACCGACCAGCCGGTCGAAAAGCGCCGCGCCTGTGATTGTGCACGAAAAGTGTCAGTAATGTATTGGACGTGTATTGGACGATGTATGCACAGCAGTCAGGGTAATCGGTCTGAACAGTCGTAGTAATCGGTCTGAACAGTCACCAGCGTTAGAGATAAAACAGTGTGTGTCGGATTTGGGAAAGCCCCAAGGCCGTACCTGTGACGCAATTCGCGGCGAACGCGAGAAACACCACCCACCCCACTACCCGGTGGAAGTTTCGCGTAGGGGTACTTTTCGTGGTTGTTTTTCCGCTCGCGTCGTCCTCTCCGCCGGACGCTTTTACGTCACCGGTGCCGTCGTCGTCCGCCGCGTCCGACCCGCCCCCTTTTTGTTCCCGAAAAATCCCGGTGAGAACCTGCGCCGAGACTAACGTGACTAGTAAAATACCTAGCACCCCGTGCGCTTTCAAACCACCATCCACGTCACCCCTACCTTCCCAGTCAAAGGGTTTCAACGTGTTTTTCGATTCCCCGCTGGATGGCACCAGGGCTAAAATCGCCGCGACGACGACAAAAACCGAACCGGCGTATTGACACGCACGGTGCGCGACAAACCAGTACTTAGTCACGAACTTCCGCGCCGTAGTAGTCGCGGGTTTCTGACTAGTAGCCATAGTGTTGCTGCCATCCCCGCCGCCAGCAAGAATCGAACCTCCGCCCGTACCTAAACGGAACGCGGCGACGTAACCACCCGCTGTCATCGCATACAGTCCAGCTAAAGCGCACGCGCCGTGGCAGAAGAATCTGAGTTTTCGCATTTTTTGCGATGCAGAAATTTGGTCGACACCATCGCCGCCGCGTCCCAAGTCCACCGCGAACGCCCCCCGCCCCAAATCGTGGTACGCGTGTTGCGTTGACACGCTCGATACGGCGTAAGCGACGTTCGCGTATACGGCCGTTTCTTGGCGTAACGCTCTTCGTCGAGTTTGCGCTTCGAAAAGGTCATCCGCGGTGGTACCAGAACCCAAAGCGGTTGCGACGTCTGCTTTCGAAACTACGAAAGAAACCGACAACGCCGAACCGACTCTGGACACGGATGCGTTTCGTAACCCCAAAACCGAATCAACAACTACTTCTTCCGCACTGTACCCAGCTAAGTAATAGCTCCCCACCTGCCCCCCCACGCCGTCGTTTGGAAGCCAACCCACTACCGCGTAAGCCGGGACCATGTTCTGCGTTTGCTGAAACGAAAACGAAACTTGAGACGCATCGGCGCGCGTCGTCGTTACCTGAAACGAAACGTCACCGTCCGCGACGGCCGGTACGTACCCGTCCGCGGACGCGTCTGCCGGGCCCACCGTCCACTGCAGCGTCGTGTCCGAGGCCAAGGAGGTGACGAACTGATAGTTGGTGTCCTTACCCTGCGCAATCTGGACCTCAACGTCATCGTCGCCGTCCTCATTCTTGTCGTCGTCGTCACCATCCACCCCCAACCCCCCGGTCACGGTCACGTCCATCGTGGTTTGAAACACGATCATCTTGGACGTGACGAACTGCGCGGTGAGCGTGGTGGTTCCAGGTGTGGTGGAGGTTGTGTAAGCGACGTCGACGGAAGATTTGGCAATTCGGCTTTTGTGCGTCACCGAATTGCCGGCATGACAGGGACTCGCGGTCTGCGAATGAGACCCGCCGTCCGCGACGGCAAGCACGCCGGAATTTCCCGAGTGCACCACGAACCCGTCGAACGTCAACCCACCTGGTGGGGAGGCTAGGGTAAGGGACACCGTGGTGTTCGGCGCCACCGCGGTCACGTCAACTGAACCATCTGTCGTTGTTAACGTGAACCCGCCGTCGCCCGAATCACCCGCGCCGTGCCCTGACCGCGCATCACAAGAAGCCGCACCCGTACTCCTCGCGTCGACCGCCAGGGCAAAAAAGCACACGCACGCCAGACACACGACACAGGTGTGAGTCGCGTACGCGCGCGACATCGTCCTGGCCATCGCGGCCGGTGCGCGACCGCGAGTGACACGACGTCGTCGGTGCGTCTCGGGAGTTCCGATGCCACGTACGAATAAATTTAGAATAAATTCCGGCACGTCGGCACCTCACCCGCGGCACTCCTCATCAGTCCTTGCATGCGCGTCTCTGTGTCGCCATCGGCGTCTGCCGCGCGTCTCGCGTGTGGCGCGCGCGAATCCGCGAATTCCGTGACTCGGTGTGTGCCCGTATGCGCAAACAGTCTGAAACGCGGATGGTCACGAACACTCGGTGTGTTTCGTTTGTCGGACGACACATCGGGGGCGAGGCGAAAGGACGAGGTTTTTTCCCGAGCATCGGGTGAATCATTCGGGACCATCGCGGAAGGCAGCGGGTGGAACGTGGTTTCGAACGCTGATGAAGAGGTACTACCCCCCTACGACCCCATCACTGACGCGTTGCGAGTCATCACGGAACGAGGCACACCGCTGGCGCTCTTTGGGTACGAAGCGAATGGGAGAGAAAAGGGTGGGAGAGGATGGGAGGGAGAAAAGACGAATCGCAGTGGGGATGGTGACGACGAAACCCAAAAACAAAAAACAAAAAACGACGTCACCGTCGCGGAACACGTGTCCTACGTCCTACACCCCGGGTTAGGCGTGAACGGCGAGGCGCTGTTGACCGTGTCTGGCAAGAAGAACTACCAATCCCTGATGCGCCGTTTCGTGGGGACGGAAGACCGGGAGTTGAGTAACTGTTCTCGAACAATTCTTCGGTCGTCGCGAATTTCGAATCGCGAAGCTATTGTTAAATGGGAAACCACGTTCGTGCCCGAAAAAGTGCAGGTACGTGTTGTACAATATTTCCCAAATCCGACCACTGTTTGCCCATACACAGACTGACACTTTTCTTTTACAATCATAGTGGATGGTGAAGTTAGCCAACGCCCTGCCGGACGTGACCGTGGTGTACTACGACGTTCTGGACCGAATCGGGGTTAGGAGCCAGTTCAAATGGCGAGGGTTGTGGGTGCTTTTTAAAACCGTGGTGACGAAACGAGAATTGCGCGTTCCGGTCGGGAAAATTCGGGGGGTCGCAACGTTGACGTTTTCTTTGGGCGAAGAAGAAAACAGCAACAAAGACGACAACGACGACAAAGACAAACCCGTTGTCCAATTAATAAAGCACGAAGAGACGATCGATTTGGTCCGGTCCGTGAACGACAAAACGTGCCAAAACCGAATGATTGCGAAACACTTGCTGGTCTTCCTGGACCAAAGGAAACCGGCGGACACGTCATTAGAAAAGTGGGACGAAACAATCGACGCGTGTATAAAATGGCGTTCCGTTCCGGGCATGGGCCAGTTCGCAATAGACGGCCTGGAGGACGGCGACGACCGGCAAGAGCTCTACGCGGACGCCATGGTCGTGTTAGCCTTTTCCTGCGTCGTCGTGCTGACTTTCGCCTGGGTGGCAGGGGGGTGGTACCTATCCGGGTTGGAACACGACCGCGCGTTGCTGACGATGGCGCAGGAGTATTACTGATGCAGGACGCGAGGACGGAACGCGAAAAGCGCCTCCCGTTCTGTGTACCGTCTTTGTGTGTGTAGTCTGTGCGACGTAGTCTGTGGCGCGTCTATAGTCTGTGCGCCGTGGTCGTTACCACAAGTAGTGCGTTTAGGCAAGTAGTTACAAGTAGGTACAAATTTATTCAGACGACGTGTCCGCATCCTCCTCCGTGTCCTTCGTCTCGACGCGCTGCACGCCGTCATCGGGGTCGACGGATTCCTCATATTCGTCATCCGGTTCCTCCACCACCACTGCGGCGTCCATGAACGCTTCAGTCGCCGGCGAACCCATCGCCTGAAACGAAGGCGCGTTTTTTTCGAGCGCTGTTTTTGTAAAAGAAAGTGTCAGTGTTGAGTCTTACTGTATGAGCAAACAGTCTACTTGTGATGTATGTAACAGTTACCAGTGTCTTTCGTGACGTGAGTGAGTAATTACTGAGGACAATCGGCAAACAGGGAGGCAAGAAGTGAAAGGCCCAACACGCACCGTACAGCGTGGCGAGGTAGCAGAACCCCAGGACGTTGGTTTGTTTCGCTAAGCAGTTTTCCACGGATTCGTTTCCAAACCCGAGTCGTTCAAGCACTTCTTCGCCGTGTTTCGTGTCCCCCCTCAACTCGCTTTCGAAATCGAGCCCGCGGAATTCGTTGAGACACAAACCCTGAAACGAGTGTTTGATCAGCGAGCACTTCGTAATCCACCGAAACGCGAACGGAACGTTCTCCGCGTTGACGTAGTACCCGCCGAACACGATGAACATCACCATCACCGCCGGGCCCATCGCGGTGGCGGCTTCGGGGGTGGGGGCGATTGCGGAGACGCACAAACCCATCGCGGATGCGGCGAAGGACTCGACCACGATCGTAGCGGCGAAGTTTAGAAACTTCTTAGGCACGTCCTGGGTGTTCAGCCCGCACATAGGGTACACCACGGCTCCGAAGCACAACGGAAAGAAAGCCCCTGCTGGAAGCTCGGCTACCAGCTTGCCTATCAAGTAGGGCAAGGTCCCGTAGCACCCCCTGGACCGCTCGCGGTCCACGATTACTTTCTCCGACGTGAAACTCGAAATCGTTTTCATCAACGCCGCCATCGCGGCGTTGATCGCGGTGACCTGGGATTGGTAAAACGAAGTGTCAGTCTTGTATGGGCAAACAGTCAGAGGGATTTGGGTTAACGAAAGGCCGTACCTGTAGTAATCCGAGCCGGTCTTGAACGTGGCTTTGCTTGACCCCGAGCTTCCAGAAGATGCTCCCGAACACAAGCGCGGAGTTCAGGGAAGTTAAAAGTCGGACCTTGTTTGTTTTTGAATCGCGCGTTACCTGTCGCCAGCTTCGCGCGGTTAACAGCCGCAGGTGCGCGAAGAATCCAGGCGGCTTAGTAGTGCTGCGCGCGTTTCCTTTCGTCAAAGCGTCCAACGCACCATCCAGCGCACGTACCGGCGAAGAAACCTTCCCAGTCCGTGACTCAGAAAAGCTCCCGCCGCCTCTTCCGGACAAACTCTTCAGCAACGGCGAAACGGACGCGGCGGTGTCCGCGAGTTTCTTGGCGAACGAGTTTTCCCGCGCAGCGAGAAAAACGGACCCTTCGATTGTGACGAAAAAAGTGTCAGTCGGTCGTGACGTGTATTACGTAAACAGTCAGAGAGTCTTGCATGGGCAGAGGTAGTAACCGTCCCTACGCAGGACGAGTATGGGCAATCGCGAAGGCGGTGTGTGTTCAATGGGAAAGCCCCGCACCTTCCGTTCGCCAAGCCGCGCACAGCTTGTCCACCCGGTCTTTACTTTTGGATTCCGATTGCGAATCACTAACGTCCACCGACGCGAGGTCTATTAAAAACTCAGCCGGGTTGACGTTGTTTGCCATGACGTGGCCTTTCGCGGCGAACCACTTCGCGACCAACTCCAGGGGGCCGTGGAACATGACTTTTCCCGAGGCCAACACGCAAACGTCGTCGAATAAACTCACGATGCTCCCTCTCGGTTGATGTATACTCGCGATGACCGTCTTGCCGGGTGACTGTTTGCCCGTGGCCTCATCAACCGCACCTGAGAGAAAAAAGAAAGTGTCAGTCTCTCGTAATGTTCGTAACTTGTATGAGTAAACAGTCTACTTGCGATGCATGTAGTGTCTTCCTTTTAATGAGTGTGTAGTCAAAGATGGGCTTTAATCAGTCGGCGGAACGTGGTGATCGGGAAACACGCACCCGGCGCGCACAGTTTCTTCAAGCTCCGCACCACGCGTTCCGCTTGGAACGCGTCCAGCCCTGACGTGGGTTCATCGGCACACACCACCTGCGAACTAGAATCATCGCCTTGTACGATAAAAAAGAAAGTGTCGTCAGTATGGGCAATCGCAGAGGCGGACTGTGGTGATTGGGAAATATAATCCAACTCTCAGACTGTTTGCTCATACAAATACTTACCGACCAACTCGCACGCCAGCGCCAGCCGTTTCCGCTCGCCCCCCGAAATCCCGCCCGCGTTTTTCTTCTGGTCACCGACCCGCGCGTCAGCGCACTCGCTCAAACCGACTGCACGTAACGTAGCGGTGACGGACTCGTCGATACTGTCAGAAGAGCCGTTGCTTTTCGATTTCATCTTCGCGCTCAGCGTCAAGGTTTCCCTCACGGTGAGCTCGGAAAAGAACACGTCCTGTTGACGCACGTATGCAACCTTTTTGCGATGCGCCTGGCTTGCGATTTGTGATGCTTCGCGTCCCCGCTTCGTATCCCTCACCAAAACGTCGTTCCGGAACAGGCTTCCACTCAACGTGAGGTTTCCCTCGTTCGGGGTTTGCGACGCCAGCACGTTCAACAAGGACGTCTTGCCAGATCCGGATGGGCCGAGAATAGCGAGCAACCGACCGGGCCGGGCTTTGCCTGACACGTTTTGTAAGATGACACGAGAGTTTAGGGTATCAGCATCAGACGTGTTACCCTTGTTGTTGTTCTTGGTTTTCTTCGTGTTTAACGTGGACGTGATGTTGTCCCACCGAAGCTCCACGCCGGTGGAGGGTTCGTTGGCGGTGACATCGTTGTTATCATTGTCGCCACAATTTCCTTTCCGTTTCCGAAGCAACGACCGAACTAAAAAAACCGTGGCTAACCCGGGGAACTTGATGTGCGGCGGCGTGGTGTACAGCGCCACGCCGATGGCGAGGTCCAGCATGGCGGGGTCAGCGCGGTGAGGGGTGTGCTGTGGACTGTGGTTGGGGGTGCTGAGATTCAGAGAAAACTGGGAGGAACCAAAAAATATGGCTGGCCACTCAAAAAAAAGCAACGACTGACTTTTGGTTGGCTTTTCCCAGAACTGAAGCGACGTCCGCCTTGGCGGGAACGACCGCAAAACGCGGCGCGCCGGGGTGGTGGTGCGCGAAAGATGGGTACAAAGCGATGCCCCCACGGCAAGGGGAAACACGACTGCGTCACGTGCACCCCTTGCCCTCACGGCAAGTTGAAACGCAACTGTGCGGAGTGCAATTGCTGCCCGCACGGCAAGGTGAAACACTTCTGCGTGGACTGCAGCCCCTGTCCGCACGGCAAGGTGAAATACGACTGCGCGGACTGCAACGGGTGCCCCCACGGCAAACTGAAAAGCGTCTGTGCGAAGTGCAGCCCCTGCCCCCACGGGAAGCGGAAAAGCAGGTGCGTAGAGTGCAACAAGTGCCCCCACGGGAAGCGGAAAGACGCCTGCGCGAAGTGCAACCCCTGCCCTCACGGGAAGCTGAAATTTGCCTGCGCGGTGTGCAACCCTTGCCCCCACGGCAAGGTGGAAACACGACTGCGTGGCTTGTAACCCTTGCCCTCACGGCAAGTTGAAACGCAACTGTGCGGAGTGCAACTGCTGCCCTCACAGCAAGGCGAAAAGCAGCTGCGTGGACTGCAACTCCTGCCCTCACGGCAAGCTGAGATGCGACTGCGCGGCGTGCAACCCCTGCCCTCACGGCAAGCTGAAACGTGGATGCGCGGTGTGCAACCCCTGTCCGCACGGCAAGCGGAAAAGCAACTGCGCGGCGTGCAACCCTTGCGCTCACGGGAAGCTGAAAAACCACTGCAAAGAGTGCAACTGCTGCCCTCACGGGAAGCTGAAACGCAGCTGCACGACATGCAACCCCTGCCCCCACGGCAAGGTGAAAAACTGGTGCGCGGCGTGTAAGTCAGCACGCGCGGGGCGTTCGATTTCACCGGAAATCAAGCTCGAGCCCGAGATCAAGGAAGAGCCCGAGATCAAGCAAGAACCCTTCACCATCCGCGGCTACTGCGGCTTGGACGAGGGTGATGTTTGAAAGGCACTGAAACGAGTGGAAGAGGGCGAAAGATACCGACACCTTCCAAGGTAGGCATAAGCGCTTAAGTGGGTACGATTGTCACAATAAGCGTACTACGAACGTACTACAGAAACAGTCTAAAAAAACTAAACTCACTTCCCGACCTTCCGTTTCTTCGGCGCCGGCATCGGCCGAATCACGGCTCCCGCGTTTTTCAAAACCTTCGGCCGGGTTAGGTCTCGGAAGGACTTGTCCGTGTTCACGTCGCCGCCTAGGGGGTGTCTCATTTGGCCTTCGTAGACCTGTTTGGATTCGAATCCGTGAGGCAAGTGCTCAACGTTAAACGCCGCGGCTTTTTTGTCGTACTTCTCGGAAATGATAACCTTTTTCAAGTCGGCGTCTTTTCTCGCTTTCAGCGCTTTCGCCTTTTCAACAGCCGCTTTCTTTTCGCTTTCGATTTGCCATTTAGGCACAGGCCGTTTCGCCTGTTCCTCCGCCCACCCCCCCCAGCCAGGCATGAGCTTCTGGACCTCGGTTTTAGGGAGCTCGCTTTCGACTTCGTTTGTTTTTTCGGTTTCGAAGTTCGCCACGACGTCGTCCCCGGCGAAGGCGCGGGCGAGAAGTTGTTCGTTCGTGTCGTCCAAAGGGTCGTCTTCATCGTTCTCTTCGAAAGCATCACCTCCTGCAGTTGCGTATATCGCAACTGCATCATCATCATCATCCCCAACAGCAACCATCCCCGCCCGGCCAGCCTGCCTCGCGGCGTGTCGCGCCTTCGCCGCGCCCGCGCCTCGGGGGAGCTCGCGAGGCGTCTCCAAAGGTTTAGCGGGAAGGTCGGGGGCTTGCGTAGCCCCTGACGCACCAGCCGCGGCGGCACGCGCGGCTGCGCGTGACGCGCCTCGTGGGAGTTTCGGCTGCGCGGTGTCATTTTCAGTCAACTCGGTACCGATATCCGTCTCTTTGTCGTCATCGTCGTCGTCCTCCTCCTCCTTCGTCTCGATAACTTTAGCGGCTCTCGTCTGCCTCTTCGTCGACACGCCTCCAAACGCGCGACGAGTGACAGGCCCAGCGTCTTCTTCAGTTCGTGAGGGTTCCTCAAAACCTCGAGCCGTGCCCCCCCAGTCACCGGCGGCGTTTTTATTAGTCTCATCGTCGTCGGAAACGTCCGCGTCCCCCCGAGCCGCTTCCCTTTCCGCGTTTTCGATATCTTCAAGAAGAGCCTTCGCTTCGTTCTCCGCCGCCTCGCGTTTTTTCCGCAGCGCCTTCGCCATGAAAGGTAACGCGAAGAGTCCTCCTTGTTCTTCCGTGTCTTGCTCACCTTGCTCTAGAGCTTTCAGGGTTAAGGTTTTGGCTTTTGCTAGCTGTTTGCGCCTCGCTTGCGTGGCGTCAAGCGGGGCCGCGTCGTCGTCGTCCGAGTCGGAAGCGTCGGTTTCGCTGTCGCTGTTTGCCTCGTCATCCTCCCCACCTCCACCACCCCCACCCTCGCCTCCGATTCCTATTTTCCGTCGCAGCTCCTGCCCCAACCGCAACTGCTCCGCGATGGCTTCTTTCGTGCCAGGAAGGTGCGCCAGGCCTTTACGAATCGCCCTCTTTGCCCACCGCGACGTGTTTTTGTGTTTCAGAAGCATCCGCTCCTGCGCTCGTAGATATTCCCTTCGCTGTTCCGCGGAATCCCCCCCCTCCAACCCCTCGAGCGTGTCGTCATCCTCCCCGATCTCCTCCCCGTCACCGCCGATCATCTGTGATTGTGAACGAAACGTGTTAGGTCAGTCTTGTACGGGCAAACAGTATGTTTGGATTTGGGAAACGCAATCACACGTACCTTCACCGCGCCTGTTTTCCGGTTGTGCCGGTGAAACGTTTTGGATTTGATTCCTGCGTGATTTCAAAAAGAAAAGTGTCAGTCTTTTGTATGGGCAATCAGGGAGGCTCTTAACGTGGTGATTGGGAAATAAATACAAACACGTACCCTTGACGCGTTTGTGTTTCAGCTCGTGCCGGAACAGCAGGTTTCGCATCTTCGCCAACCGCGATCGTCGTTCGTTCGCCTCCTCCGCGGTCAAAGCGTTGAGCTGAAGATCCTCCGCTTTCTCGACATCCTTCCCGGTTTCCAGCCCTGAAGACTTGATCTTGGCCATGATGAGTTTTTCGAAATCAGTCGCGCCGTCGCCGCCGGCGCTGAAGTTGGCGTTCATGGACGCTAACGATTTCACCCGATTCATCTTGTCCCGCTCCTGATCGGTGAATTTCAAGGTTGGTTTTTCTCGGTTTGCCTTAACCACGTCCTGCCACTCACCAACCGCGACCCCGGTCGCTTCGTACGCGGCTTTTCTTTCCACGCGCTCCGCGATTGTTTTCGGTAACGGCGTGGCGCTCGGGTTCAGGGCACCCGACCCGAGCCGGTCGAGACGTTTCCGCGCCCCCGCCAGCGGGTTCTTGCCGGCTTTAGCGGTACCGTCGTCGTCGACACTACCCCCCGCGTTGCCCAGACTCGCCGCGACGAGGGACGCTACGGATAAGACACCGCCGCCGCCGACCAACCTCCCCCCCGTCCCGACCCCGGGGGCGGTGCCAAACTCGGATTCGGGCGTGGCTTCAGTGAGCCCGCGTTTCAGTCTTCTGCCAGCCAGAGTCTTTTCGGTGGTTAACCTTTGGTGATTGTAAAAGAAAAGTGTCAGTCTTTCGTAATGTGGCCTGAGTAAACAGTCACCCGAAATCGGGCCTCCACAGTGTGTGGCGGATTTGGGAAACGCGCAAGGCCGTACCGTTTTTCTCGAACCTCGCCCACCACGTCGTCGAGCAACGCGTTCGTTTTCGTATCGTCGTCATCGTCGTCGGAGGTTTCTTCCGAGTCTTCCGACATCCGGTCAGAGTCGTTTTCGTCGTCGTCGTCGTCGTCGTCATTCTCGACGTCGCCGTCGTCGTCCGGTGCGACGTCCATCTCGTCCTCCTCGTCGTCGTCCGAAGCATCTTCGTCTAATTCGTCCTCGTCGCTGTCTAGCAGGAGTTCCTCTTCGTCTTCGGAGACGTCGTCATCGTCATCTTCTTCGTCTGCGTCGTCTTCCTTATCCTCCTCCTCATCCCCCGAGAACGCCTCCTCCCCAACCCCGTCGATGTCGTCGTCAAACTCCACGTTCCCGCCGCGTTTTTGCTTTTTCTTGCCACTAGTGAAGCTGTCGAAGTTAACATCACCGTACCGGGCCTTGTCCTCCTCCGTGAACGCTTCGTCTTCGTCGATCTCCTCATCCTCGAAATCGGAGGGTAGCTCCTCGAACTGGTTCTTGGGCTCGTTGTCGAACTCATCGTGCTCCCTCGCCCCTCGTCCCGCGAAATCCTCGTCATCGGAATCAACCCCGTAGTAGCTCTGTTGCTTGTGCGCCGCCGCGTCGCCCTTTGGGATCTTCGCCTTGGTCAAGCCTTTCAATTTCTTGCCGCCGCCGCCGCTTTTCTTCGCATCTTGCGATTTCGCGGCCGCGACATTACCAGCCCCCGCCTTAGTAACCGACCGCCCTCCTCGTTTCATCGCGGGCTTGCGCTCGCGTGTCACGGGCGGCTTGCCCTTGCCGGGTTTGCGAGGCGGCATCGGAAGAACCCAGTGCCGAGACGTGCCAGTGCGAGTGCGGTGGCCACAGCCGCCGAAAGGGAATGAATTCTTTCGGCGTGCCGACAGTGAGGGCCAGATTTTTGCCCCACTGAAATTTGATTAGAAAAGGGAGCTCGACGGCTTTTCCCATATTTTGAAGCGACGTCCGCTCTTCGCGGGCACGACCGCACATCGCGGCGCGCGGGAGTGGTCGCGCGCGAACGATGAGTAGAAAGCGATGCCCCCACGGCAAGGGGAAACACGACTGCGTCACGTGCACCCCTTGCCCCCACGGCAAGTTGAAACGCAACTGTGCGGAGTGCAACTGCTGCCCGCACGGCAAGGTGAAACACTTCTGCGTGGACTGCAACCCTTGCCCTCACGGCAAGTTGAAACGCAACTGCGCGGACTGCAACGGGTGCCCCCACGGCAAGCGGAAAAGCGCCTGTGCGAAGTGCAGCCCCTGCCCTCACGGGAAACTGAAAGACAGCTGTGTGGCGTGTAAAGCGTGCCCTCACGGCAAGGTGAAACGCAACTGTGGAGGCTGCAACCCCTGCCCGCACGGGAAGGTGAAACGCGACTGCAAAGACTGCGACCCCTGCCCCCACGGCAAGGTGAAACGAAGCTGCAAGGTATGCAACCCGTGCCCTCACGGCAGGCTGAAAGGCAAGTGCGCGGCGTGCAAGTCAGCTCGCGCCGCTCCGCCGAGTTCGAAGCGGATCAAGCGCGAGCCGGAGAGTTCGCCAGAAGTCAAGCATGAGCCGGAGATCAAACAAGAGCCCGAGATCAAACTCGAGCCCGAAGTCAAGCAAGAACCCTTCACCATCCAAGGCTACTTCGGCTTCGATAAGTGAAAGAGAAGACGGGACGGGTGGACGGGTGCGAAGCACTGACGTGTGTAAAGTAGTGTCTGGTTATCGTGTCTAATACAAAATAACTCCCTCTAAAGCTCGCGTTTTTTCTTTCGCTGTTCTCTAAACAAAATCTAAACTCACCGCCCGTGAATGCCGTACCCTTGGCTCGCGTCGAACGCGGGCGGCGGCGGCGTGGCTAACGCGACGATTGCGGCGACGTCCAATTTCGGAAAAAGGTGCTCCACCTCATTTTTGGTTTGTCGCCGTCGCGTGTCCGCGTCTTGGCCGGCTGTGTACGTGCGTGTAGCGCCTACTGTGCACGTCTCACCGGGCGCGCACTGGAAGTCGATCTCGACGCGCGCGAAGAGACTTTTTTCTGGAGATGACTCTTTTGAATCGTCCTCCTTTGATGACTCCTTTGAATCGTCCTCCTTTGATGACTCTTTTGAATCGTCCTCCTTTGACGAATCGTCCGAGTCGTCTTCTTTTTGACAAACCCGGTTACAAGCCACGGTCCCGTAAACCAGCCCTCGTTCGCTCGCCTCCGCGTCGTGAAGCAAACGGCCTTCGGGGAAACACCGGTCCGTGCTACTGGAGGTAGTAGCGGTACTACGGGAGGTAGTAGTAGTACTAGTGCCGGTAGTAGTGGTACTGGTGTCATCCGAATCGCCGTCATCGCCCTTCCCATCCGAATTGAACCCAAGCTCCGTCCTGCCGCACACGGCGTTGACCAACCCGCGCAGACATACCAGGGTGTCGTCGTGTGTTTTTTGAGAAGGGACCGACGCGCCGGCGCACTGCGCCAACACCACGGACGGGCCGTCGTCCTCGGGTAAGGAACACATGTGCGGCCGGGAGGGTTCGCACATCAACCGCGCGACGCGCGCGTTGACCTTCTCGCCGATGAAGGTTGTGGAACCTGAACTCGAACTGGTGTCACCGGAAGAACCGGAAGAACCCGAAGAACCCGCGGCGCCCCACTCGTGAATCGTCACGAGGTGCGCTGACGCGGGCTGCGAGACAATCGCCAAGGCGTTGCGGCCGTTGCGGTGCAACGGCAGGTCAAACAGACACGTCTCCGGGGTCCCCGGGTCGTACCGAAACTTGAGCTGTTTGGCCGCGCCCAACGCGGCGGATTCAGCGGCGACGCCGGCGCCCACGGAAGCTCGGCCAAGCGCCGCCGCGACGCGCTTGGTTCGCGAAATCTCAACTGGGGTGGCGATCCTTTCAAACGACGCACCCAAGGATGAAGGTCCACCGGTGGATTCCGATGAAGACGTTTCGGTTTCATCGTCATCCGCCGCGTACACCCACCTCCCGTTTTCGCCCCCGTACACGGTACTCAAAGCGCACCGCCCGTTCGCGTGGCACGCATTCGGCCACGGCGCGCCGAGGAAGGACGCGGTGCCCGCGGCGCCACGCCAGGATTCAGCGAGTTGCGACGATTGGGAGGATGACTCGGATTCGTCCAACGATGAAGCGTCATCTTCGGAAACTTCTTCGTCTTCCTCGTACCCGTAAAGCGACGAACTGGCGTGCGTTTCGATTTTTTGAACCTCAGATACAGCCGTCCCGTCGCTCCCGCCGTCGCCCGCCACGTTGACCCCCGCGATCCTCGCGCCCGATACTTCCAGCCGCCTCGCCGCAGCCGGTACGTACTTCCATGCATACGTGCACGCATCAACAACACCGCCGTCCAGTGCGCTTTTCTGGAACGGAAACGTCCTGCTCATCGAGGAAAAGGCATCGCTCGCCGTTTCGCTGCACGCCTCATCCTTAATCGCGGGCGCGGGAGTTCCAGACTGAATAACCACTGCTAGTCGCTTGGTAGGCTCGTGCACTCCCCGGGTTTCGAACTCCAACAGGGCGCCGTCCAGGGCCTCGGCGAGGGGGGCGGCACTTGTTGGTTGCGTTTTTTCAACACTAGTTGCCCCCGCGGCGCCGCCGCAGCAAACCGTCGGGTCGTTTCGCAAATTCTCAACCGCGTCGAACCACTCCACCGTCGAATACCTCCCGAGCGGCACCGCGACTTGGTACGACCCGCAGGTTTCCGTGGAGGACGGGGCTGGATAAAGTAACACCCCAGTCGTGCTCAAACTCCCTTCGTGTGAAGCGCAAAATAGGGTGAGTAACAACTCGGTGAGCTTGGTGTCAAACGCGGTTCGGGTCACGGCGTCGCTGACGTCGAGGACGAACAAAACGTCCCTGTTTTTTGAAAAAGAAAAGGGTCAGTCGCGTGTTGGGCGATGTATAGACAAACAGTCATCAGCTTCGGTAAAACAGTGTGTTGTCGGATTTGGGAAAGCCCAGCCACACGTACCGGTCCTTCGTGGTGTCGATCTGGTTTGTGATTGAATTCGTGATTGCGTCGGTCGAATCACCAACCCCACCGCCGCCGCACGCTGGTCGAGACGACCCGCAAAGGTTCGGCTTTGCGTTGGAGGCGTCGTACTCGCGAGGGTAACGAAGGGTTCGGTCGATTTTGCCGATGTCATCGCGCGTGCGCTCTCTTCTTTTAGCGCCGGCTTCGTCGCACTTAAGATTAGAATCAGACGGGTGCTTCGCCGCTCCCAGTAGCGTCGCGTCCGCGGGCGGGAACGGCGGCGGCGGCGACAGCGGCGGCGGCGACGGGGGCGCGCGTCTCGCAATCACAGTCACCGCGAAAACCACGACCGCGTCGCCCGGTGACGCGAACTGGGAGGGAGGGAGTGCTGTTTCATCTTCCAAAACCTTGCCATTCGCCAAAGCGTCGTCGACGTACGCGGGGTCGTCGGTGTTGTCGATGTCGGATGCGTAGTTTGAGTCGGAGTCGGAGTCTGTTTGCCCATGCGATGTGTCGGTGTCCAGCGCGACGCACATAAACGCCGCGCTTCGCGCGTCCCCGCCGCGGTCAGGCGCGACGAGCGCGATACTCAACACGTCCCCGTCCTTAAGCGCGGTTTTTGAATATTTCTTTGAATATCTCTTTGAACCCGGAAACAACAAGTTCCCGTTGACAAGAACCTTCGCCCACCCTTCAGCTTCGTCAGTGGTTTCGTCGGCGTCAAAGCTCGACACGCCGTTTTCGTTCAAGGTCACTACACGCAAAACGCACGCGCCGCCGGGTCCTAACCCGCGCACGGTTTCACCAGACTGTTTGCGCTGTTTCCCAGACTGGCTTGCGCTGTTTCCCCCGCCAAAGTTTGTTTTCGTGGAGTTGGACGTTGTCAACGCAGACGCCAGGATCGCCCCGGAGTCGGTCAGCGTGATTGCGTCGACCGAGCCCGAATCCCGATTCTCCGGGGTCGGCGCGATCGCGACTTTCCGAACCTCCGCGAAAACAGTATGGTTGCGCGGCGCGGCGACGACGCGAAGACGCGCCGACACTCGTTTCGTACTTTCCCTCCCGTCGTCGTTCTCCACAACCCTCACCACGACCCGGTCACTCAGCACTTGGTGCACCAGCGTGTCCATCGCGGAGCCCTCTATCCACGGTGTTTCGGATGCGCCAGGGGCGAACGCGAAGGCGCTCCCGTGTCCGGCCGCGGTTTCGACGAACGGAGGCGTTTCGTTTCCGGGCGCCGGGTCCGCCGCCGCGCTTTCGCGTGTCGGTTGGGAAACCTGTTTCGTCTCGGCGGTTTTGTTTTCGGAAAACTCGACTCGTGTTTCCGTCTCGGTTTGAGTGGCGTATTCTCCGTCCAACCGAGCGATTTCGGACGCGATTTCAGAAGTCACCTCGTTACCCTCGGAAGTCACCTCAGCACCCTCGGACTGTTTACTCATAGACTCCGCCACGACGGTGGCTTGCCAAACCTGGTCGCCCGCGCGAACCACGACTCTGCGCGCGACGCCGTTTTTGCGCGACGCCGTGACCTTCACCGAGATCCGCCGCGCCAGCCAAACCGGCGTCGGCGGCGTCTGCGCGATTCCCTCCACCCTAACTTGTACCCAGTCAGGTAACGGACCGGCGCCGGCGCCGGAAGAGGCGCTTTTGTACGCGGTATACGCGGAGGCATCGGTGTGGGCATTTATCCGTGTGGAAGCATCAGGAGGAGTACCAACCGAAGCATCAGTGTTGAACGTACTTGTCGAAGCACCCTTCGCACCGTCAGCCTCAACGCCCAAAGAAGCCGTAACGGTTCGCCAAGCGTTTTCGTCGCCGTTTCTTCGTTGTGTTTCCGTCGGCGCGCCCGGCGTTTCCGAAACGGATTCGCCTTCACCGCCGCTCGCCGCCGCGGCGCGTTCTTCGATATCCCCCCCCGCCACTTGTTCGTACGCGTGCACCAGCAGGGTCAGTTCCTTGCTCGGCAAAACCCCGCCTATGGTCATGAACCCCCGCGTCGGGAGGTTCACGGTGGACCCCGCGGCAACGAAACGCGTCACCCCGCGTTGAAGCGTTTGACTCATCTCGCCGACGGTTATTTCCCGCCCCGTGATTTTGGACGCCGAAACGGCCCCGGGGGGAGTCGCGTCGTCTTGCTGATAGGGAGTCGCGTCAGTCGGTTGATTGGTCGTCGCGCCCGGTTGACCGGTAGTTTCACCGAGCGCGCCAACCGCGTTCGCGGTGTCCTTTCCGCGGTGTTCCAACGCAACCGCCTCCGTTCTGGCGCGCCGAAGCGTCGCATCCAGGGCGTCGCCCGCGGATTCCGCTTCCGTGTCGTCAGCCGCGGTCCCCACCACCGCGGTGCCGACGCGGAACTCGCCCACGAAAAGCGCGACTTTGATTGGCGCGGCGCCAATCGCGGGCGCGCGGATTTTCACCCGAAGCTTGTCCCCGTCCTTCACCTCGACCCTGTTTTGCGACCCCGCTGCTTTTGACGGCCCGGTGCCCACTCTTGCAACCTGCATGGTCTCTTGCCTGGTCCACACCGAGATGAAATCGCTCTTTTCCTTTTCGTGTCCGCCCGCAAAATCCACGCCGTTGATTTTCGCGAAAACACCGTTTGCCTCGCCGCCCGGCGCGCTTCGGTCGTCGGAGCCGTTTTTTTCGAGCGGGGTTTTGGAGTCAGACTGTTTACTCACTGAAGACGATTCGGAAGTGTCCGTCGTTTCCGGCGGCGCGAACCGAACCGTCACCGCGTTTCGCGCGTTCTCGCCTAGCCCGGAAATTAACACCGCGGCGCGGTCCACGGGGGGAACCTGCGATTGCGAAAGAAAAGGGTCAGTCCAAAGAGTCGTCCGGGTGTACTGTATTGGGCGATGTATGGACAAACAGTCACCAGCTGAGAGATAAAACAGGGTACTTGTGCTGTGTGCAGTTGTAACAGTTGCCCGTAAACGTTACCGCGGTAGTGCACTCAAAGAGGCGCGGTAAACGGTGTGTCCGAATTTGGGAAACGCAACACGTACCACCATCCACTGCCCGGCCCTCGGCGCGGTGACGGAAACGACGTGCCCCGTCGTGCCGGGCACTGTCCCGTCAAGAGTCATGTGCTGTCTGATCGGCGGGGGCGTGGTTCCGTCCGGGTCCGATGACGCGTCCGCGTCGGATGGCGCGTCGTCGGATGAAGCGTCGGATGACGCGTCATTGCCCAAAGGACCAAGCTCAGCATCGCCCGTAGCGCTCGACGAGCTCGCCTCGACGGGTTTCGCGGTCTCCAACTTGGACGCCTCTGCCTTCGTTACGATTGTTCGGCGTCCCTCAACCCGCACTCGGATCGAACCGGTCCGGTCGCCCACCACCAGCGTCGCGACGCGCACCGGGTCACCTTTGGTACCAGGAGGGATTGTCTCACCTGACTGTTTGCCAGGAGGAGGAGTCTCTCCACTTCCCAAAGAAATACCCAAAGAAGAACTCGCATCGCCAAACTCCCTCGCTTCGATTTCGTTTGTAGTCTCCGCTCGTACTCGGAGCTGCACGAGGTCGCCCTTCGCTAATTGCCGCGGCGCCCTCACGGTTTCGCCGTTCACGAGCAACACCACCCAGGGTAAATGCTCACTGGCGAACCGGCTATCGCCGTCCCGCAACACCAGGTGCGCCACCGCGTGCGGTGAACCGCCCAGGTCGACCGGCACCGAGGGAGTTTCCGCCCACTGGCCCGGAGGGAGAAAATGAAATTCGGTGTCATCCGTGCCGAACAAGTCGCCTGACTGTTTGCCCGTAGGAGGATTCCCCGCGTCGGCACGGTTTTCGCTTTTTCCAACCGTATCAACCGGAACCGTTCGGAAGGAAACCGCGCCGTCCGCCTCCGCCGCCGCGACCGCGTCCTCCGCGTTTAGCGCTGAGATGAAAAAAAGAAAAGTGTCAGTCCTTGTATATCGCGATGTATGGACAACAGTCACCAGCTTCGGTAAAACAGTCACCCGAGTTAGATTCTAATCTGCGCACTTGTTACTGCCGTAGTGTATTCGACCGAGGTCTGTAAACTGGGAGGCGGGATTTGGGAAACCCCCTACGGCCGTACCCGACGCGTCGCTCAGTAACGGTTCCGTCTGCGCCAATAGCGCCAATAGCGCTTGGTTGGTGTTGGCGTCAAGCGCGCCGCTCGCGACCGTCCGTGACCGTCCGTCTTTCGGCGTTGTCGCCGCCAAACCAGGTCCCGTCACCGCCGACGCCGGTGGAGACGCCTCTTTCTCCTCCCCGAGCGTACGCTCGGGTTTCTCGGAGCCTGGCGCCGGCTTACCTTTCGTGTCAGGCTTACCCATGTTTGAAGGTTCCTTGTTAACCTTCCCGAGCTCAGCATCGCGGGTGGTCTGTGACTCAACAAACGCCACCCCGCAAACGGCCGCGACTTTCGCGGGGTCAAAGGTTGGCGAGGCGCACCACTTTTTTTTCCGCGGCGACGAGTCGCACGAGCCCCAGACGAAGGAAATCGATTTGGATTTGGGTGAGGTGTCATCAACCTCGCCGTCTAAAGATTCAATTGCGCCTTCAACACCCAGCGCTTTACTCATCGCTCCCGGCACTACTCGATGGAACGCTTTGGGTTTATACGCCTTGTCGCGTCGCAGCAAGCACGTCCCCTCGCCCCTGGATGCGAAGGCGAGGCTTTTCGCCGTTCCAAAGTCGGGAAGTGTTTGTCCATAGTTGTCCTTCTTGTAGGTCGCGCCGGTTGACACGCCTCGCGCCTCAACCGGGCGGACCAGCGTTGATTCGCAAAGCGCATCCCCAATCCGCGCGACCACGTGTTTGGCGTTTGCTTCAGACGAGTCACCGACCGACACAGCTCCGTCCAAACCCGCCCCCGGGGGGATCCAGCACCGCGCATCCCTCGCCGGGCCCGGAAACGAAAGCGCGTTTCCCATGGGGAATCCCGAATCTAGCTTTACTTCGCACTCGCCGGTAACAACTGCTGGATCTCCAACACTAGCTCCTCCTGAGCTGACCCCAGACCCTTGTCGCCTCAAAAGCTCCACGATTTGTGTATCAGTACACCCGGGTTTGACCAGCGCGAACGCGAACTCGTCCCCCGGGCCGTACAGCGACGTGGTGACCGAGAAGGAACCGAGGTTGCCCGGTTCGGTCGGGCGCATCTCCAGCGATTGCGACACGTCCCACCGCGCGCATGGCGGCGCGGTAAGGATAGAATCAGGCGCGCTTCGTCCTCCAGGACACCCCACCAACAGAACCCGGCACGCGGGCCACGGGGCTTGTTTTTCTCGTTGGAAAGGCGCTACGCCGCACACGTTTACCGAAAACGTGGTGGGTTCGCCCGCGCTGTTTACCCAGCCGGCGCCGCGTTTCGGTTGAGACGGTGGTCTCACTCCGACATGTGTATGCGCCGTCAGTCTGGTTTTATCACCCCCTCCTGTAAGTGGTAAGGCGCCACCTGTTGCATGTGACTCATCATGGGTCCTCTCTTCGATTCTTTCCGCGACTCGCGTGTTTCGCGCGTCGGCGCGTCGCTTCTCACCCGCGCTGGCGCCGGCGTCCACAGAGACAAACGGGCTTTGGGTCGCGGTATGGGCATTTACCCTGGCACCTCCTCGTTGCACCCTCTGCATCCCCTTGTCTAAATTGTCAAGCCCGATAGAAAGCTCGCTGCCGAACAAAGGCCACTCGAGTTCGTCCGCGAGCCAGTCGATCGGGACGGGGTCCGTTGGTTCTTCTTCGATTGGTTCTTCTTCGAATGATTCTTCATTCCGTGGAACCCGCACCCGTCTCGTTTCGAACGGCGCGACGTTCCGCACCCAGTCCGGAACCGGAGTGGTGTGGTGTTGCGTGATGACAGAAGTTTCGTCTTCCCGTGTTTGGAACTCGTTTTCGTCCAGGTCACGGAACGCACGTGAAGACGACCCGAGTCTGCTGGTACCGACGGTACCGAGCTCGCCGAAGCCCCACGCGCCTCCGTCGGTGAATTCGCCCAAGCGCGCGATCGAGGTTGATGTGTTGTGTCGCGTGTCAACCTGGAGTGCGAGCGCCAGTAAAGCCGTGCACGCAACCGCGCCGACCGCGCCGTGAAGCCGCCGCCGGTGGGTTCGGTGCCGCTGACGCTCCACGGCATCGCCCCACCGTTGGTCACCACCCCCGAGAAATCTGACCGCATCAGTATCTCTTCCACTCGTTTCACCCGACGATGACGCCAGCCCTTGCTCCGCGTCACGCGCGATCTCATCGCGTCCGAGAAGTGGCGCGCGCTCCAAGCGGGTCACTCCGGCGTCTCCAGCCATCGCTAAAGGCGGGGTGTATCTCCGCACCACGCCCCGTCCGGTGTGACGCGCGATTGGGGGGCGCGCCTGGCGTGGTTTTTTTTGGTGTTACATAGACTTACCATACATACAAGTCGGAACGAGTGAAAAAAGTTCGGAAAATTTCTTTCGTCTTAGTGTGTGTGTTCGTCAGTCGGCTTCTCGGCCCGGAAACGTGGCCGTTTACGCTCGCGACGCAGAGATTGCCCCGTACTTGCTCATCAAGTACGGGACGAGGCGAGTGTTTAGGGTTGTTTCAATGAAGGTACGTAGCAACGTAGGTGGATTCTTTTCGGAACGAGATTCCATTCCATAACCGTTCGCGTCTTGCGCGTCTTGATTACCTATACCCTAAAACTATTTGTACAACGCTTATGCGCCCGTCAGGCGTAACAGGTTAAAGGAAAACCTCTAAAACCCACCACGCGCGGCGAAGGGCATGAACCCCCCAACCGTTTTTTGCCGCCAGCTCGCGGAAACGCCGGTCAAAGAAACCCCCCCTAATTTATTGAGCGACGGCGCGTGTCCAGAACCGGCGCATCCCCAGCCGCTTTCCCCAGACTTCCCGACTAATTCCCCGCTGACCCCTTCTCCAATTTCTCCAGTGGCGAACCCCTGCCGTTGCTTGTGTTTCGGGACCTTGTCACAAGTCACGTACAGCCGGCCTTTTCGCTTCACGATCTTACACGCTTCGCACAGGCGCTTGATCGCGCTTCGAACCTGGAGAGGGCAGGTTGTTTTTTTGGGGATAAATTAGATTAGATGGGGGTCGATGCGTTGTCAGTGGATGCGAGGATGTGTTTAGGGTGAGGACGCGGTTACGGTAAACGCGTTGATTGACGTGTTTTGTGACCCGTCAACACGGGGCAAGTCGCGGCGGTGAGGTCTGGGGACCCGTGAGTGGTGCACAACAGCGCGAGTCCACTACGGGCCGTTCGATCGAACGCGTCCAACTTGTAAAGGGCTCTTTTCTTCGAAGCGATCACACACACCCGCGTCGTTATGGGTCCGGTGTGGTCCGAGCCGCTCGCGTTCGGTCGCGCGATGCAGCGCTTCGGGAGCGCGCGAAGGGCACGTGGAACGACACAACAGGGTAGTACGCACCTTCATCGCGCGGACGCGGTGACAAGACGGTGTCCGCGGGCGACGCGTAAAAACTGAGTGAAGAGGAGCGCGGCGGTGCACATAATACGTATGCAAGGGTAACGTGCGTCCGGGGTATCTATCGCCTGCTTCCAAATCCAGACACTGTTTGCTCGTACAAGATTGACACTTTTCTTTTGGTTTTTGCGGATTTGCGCTTCGGGACGACTCAAGCAAAGCAAGTCAACGCCGAGAGGGGAACTGTCTCGGAGCGTTCGCGCAGAGTCGGAGACGCAGCGTTCCTGGCGCGCGTCGCGGGTCGCAGCACGCGAGAATGGCGAGGTACTGACCTTTGTAGTCTTTTTGAAACCCGGCGAAATCGATTCCGTCGGGGAGCTCAGTGGCATCGCGTTGGACGGCAACCACACGCGTCACGACATCCATCTTCCTCAAGAGATTCCTTTTATGGACTGCAGATGGGTGCACGAGTCTCGTAACAATGACCGCCTTGTTTTCTGACCCCCAACCTTCCTTCCCTCTTTCCCCACAAACACCACCCCCACCAGGTCCTCCCAACCCACCGCGTCGTTCGACATGACCGTACCCACGTCCGCGGGCTGGAGAGCCGAGGCGAAGTCCAGCGAATTCCTAAAAGAGTCGCAAGCGGAGATTGCGTTGGAGCGGACGAAATCCGCCAATTTGCAGAACGCCCTGCACGCCAGTCAACACGGACGACGCGAAGAAGTGAAGGAACTCACGACTACGATACAAAACCTAACCACCAGACTCGATGAGGAATCGAACCGGCACGGGGATTCGTTGAACGCTACGGTCGCCGCCGAAGCCGCCAAGTACGACGCGCTGAAAGAGACGCATTCGCGATTGCGCAACGAACACGCGGCGCTTCAAGCCGCCGTTGGAAGAGCGGGCGGCGGCGCGAGAGGCGCGAGCGATTTGGAAACCGATTTAACAGGAGCGAGGGATGGAAGGTTCGCGAAACAACTGGAGCTCGTGGAAAGGAACACTCGCGCGGAGGGTAAAAGAGCGTACGACGCGCTTGAGTACGCGACGGGCGAACGGGCGAAACAGATCACTGACAGGTATGAAAGTTTCCTCAGCGATGCGCGCGGCGAGACCGAAGCCTTGAAGTCGAAGGCGCAAAAAGACGCCAAGGTATACGCAAAGACTGTTTCTGACTTGAAACGGGAGGTCTCCGAGTTACGGAAATGGTCCGTCACCGTTAACGAAATTCTGGTCAACATCGAACAAGGGTCGTACCCTGTGGTGCAACGCGGGGTTTGGCGAAGCTTGCGCGTGCCGGCTGTCGCGAAAGTCCCTGGTTCCAACAATGAGTCCGATTCTAATTCATTGACCACGACGTCAGCGCGCGCGAAACACATTTCACTCGCCAACGCCAACGCGGCGTCCTTTTTGGAAGGAATGCAGGACGACGCCATGACCACTTCAGGGTTCGACGAGTTTCGGGGTACCGGACACGGTACCACCAACCGTACCAACGTCGGCGGCCGCGAAACGCAACGGCCGGATTCAGCGGCGCCCACTCCGTACGGCGTGACCGCCAAAGGAACGGGCGACAGCGTTCTCGGGTACTCCACCGACAACGCCAACTCTGCGGTCGGCGAGACGTTCGAGATGCGATCGTTTCGCGATCACGCGAGTTTGATTGAACAAGAACGAAACGCGGTGCAAGCCGCTACCCTTAAAGAGCTGTCCAGTCACCCCACGGTGGAGTACATTCGGAAGCTTGAAGAGGAGAATAAGAGGTTGACGGCGTCGTTGTCACTAGAAAGACGAAGTAACAGCGAAGCCAGAGTGGCATTGACCAGCGCGCAACGGACGTTGTTGTCTGGTGCGGCGTCAGGGACTGCAGGTAGGACTACTGCGAGTGGTGCTACGGGAAGTACCTCTCTAAACCCGACCCGGCCTTCTCAAAAACCTCGCGCGAGCTCGGCGAGGCTCAGCGGGTCGCGCGCGCACGTCGGGCAAACGCAAACCCTCTCCGCGTTTGGCGCGACGAACGTCGTCGAGACGTTTGCGGGCCCGAAACTCGGTCCGGATTCGTTCCGCGCCACGAACGTCGGGCAGTTCGGTATGCGTTGCTCTAAAACGGGAGGAGACTTGACGTCGCACATGCGCGAGCGGAACCCTGCACTGACCTCGCCCGAGGTCCAGGAACGCGTGCGAGTCACGACGCTTACCAACGACCAACGCCGGCGAAACGAAGAACGGCGACTTCGTTTGGGGCTGGGCGAAAACACACGAAGCGAATCCATAGGTTACCTCCGAACCGTAGTAGGGGACACTGGAGTCGGTGGCGTTGCAAGGCAAAGTAACGACTCAAGGACTGGAGTCGGTGGCGTTGAAAGGCAAAGTAACGACTCCCGGATTTCGGGCGGCGGCGTCGCGTCACCGGGGAGGTCGCGGCCAGTCAGCTCGGGCCGACCGGGTTTCGGCGTGGCAAGCGGCCGCCGACGGGAAGTGGACCGGAACCCGATTCCAGGCCGCCCGCAATCAGGAAGCGCGGAGGTGGGGTACGGGTTCGTGTTGGGGGATGGGCGTGATGCGTTTGGAGGCACCGTCGGGTGGCCCGCGAACGCGGACAGAACAAAACACCTGCGAGAACGACCGAGTTTAACAAATACGCAGACTAACCGCGCGCGCGCGCAGAGTGCCAGGCCGGGCGCGCGCGCGCCACCCTCGATGCCCACCATAGAAGCGAGCGAAGTAGCCGCGTAGACAGCGAAGCGAGCGAAGTAGCGCCGCTTGAGGTTGTGTTGGACGGAAGCACCACCAAATGCAAACTTTACTTTCGTGCGTTTTTTTTTCTTCTCGTCGACCATCGACTCCGAAAAAACAGAGCCGTTGTCAGGTTTCGTTTCGGTATTTTCGACACTCTTCGGTCCCCCCGAGGACGAAGGCTGCCATTGCACGCGCGCGTGTCCGTGTTGCCGCGTCTCGATAGGACGTCGCGTGCCTGTCCGCGTGTGACACGTAGGTTGTGATTTGCGGAGACGGACGCTCGTCCACGCGCCTCCGCGTACGGCGTGGCGGGTGCCTTGAAACGCGCGTCATCGAGGCGGTGGCGGTGAATCGCGGGACGTTTTCGGCAAGGTCCGATGCAAGCCTCCGTTCGCCCTGCCGCGATGGAACAGGAGAACGTCGTGCCCGGGGTTAAACCAGCACCCGCGGCGGATGTGGAGACGAAGAAAAAGTAAGTCCAGCCCATACGCGGTCATCGTAATACCGCGGGCATCCTCCAGGGTCGGTCAACACACCGCCGTCGAATGAGATCCGACACGAGTCAACACGTTCGCGAAAATGTCCACAATCTCGCATCTCACGCTTCCCTCCCTCCCTCCCTCGAAACCCACAGAGACAACCGCACGAAAGAAGTGAAGTGCCCGCGGGTGGTGGTTGAGACGTACACGTGCCCGAAAACAAATGAACAACTGAGTCGGAGTTACGTCCGAGGAAGGCCTTTAGGGAAAGGCGGGTTCGCCGTGGTGTACTCCATGAACGACCCTTCGACGGGCGAGAGTTTCGCGGCGAAGGTCGTGGCGAAGTCCACGCTTGAAAAAGACCGCGCGCGGCAAAAGATCCTCACGGAAATCAGAATCCACAGGCAAGTCAGTGACAGGTTTTTGGTCAAGTTCAAGCGGTGCTTCGAGGACACGAACAACGTGTACATACTGATGGAGCTTTGCAGGTACGGCCGGCCGTAGAAGAGGGGGTTTCCCAAATCCAGGACACGCAACGTTCACCGGCTCTCGGCGAGCGCACCGCGTTCCGTAACCCTTACTGGCGCGTAATAGTAACTGGTACACATACACACATCACAAACGCGGCCTGATTCGCAGCCTGATCCGAGCCCGCCATTCGTATTACTGTTTGCCCATAAATCGCCCAACACACGCGGCCCGACAACACGTTGACCACTTTTGTTGTAACAACCGCAGCGACAAAACCCTGGCGGACGTCGTGAAGCGGCACAAAAAACTGACGGAACTGCAAGCGGCGCCGTACATGCGCGAGGTTCGTGTTCTTCTTTCTTTCGTCCCCAGACTGTTTGCCAGTGACGCGTCGTAACGCGTTCCCCATGATCCCTCCCTGGTTCGAACCGACGACCGACACGTGCCGTGTCGGCTTACGGTGTTTAACCACCTCCCCCCCATCTTTACTGACTGTCACCCATACGTCTCACGTCTCCCCCGTCTATTCGCCCTGTCCTACCTACCCCTTCCCTCAACCGTCAAAAGGTCGTCGCCGCCACCGCGTACCTCCACCGCAACAAAATCATCCACCGGGATTTGAAGCTTGGCAATCTTTTCCTCACCCCAGCCGGCCTGGACGAGGCGTGGGGTGATGTCACCGGTCCGGAAGGCGCAGAGGGAGGCCCGGGGACGGATAGGGAGCTGAGCGAGTGCCAAGTACGTGTCGGTTGGGACTTTCCCAAATCCAAACACAACGTTTGATGCCCCGCTCCGAGTGCACTACTTGTGACGTACGTAGCATTGCCAGTACTCGTGACGTACGCAGTACCGCACACTACGGCCGTACCATTTACCAGTACTGGCAACTGTACATGCCGCACAAGGAGACTGTGGAGGCCCGAGTACGCCCGAGCGTTCCGCTCGAATCCTGCCTCCCTGTTTGCTCACACGAGTCACGGTCCCGACTGACCTTCCTTTACCAATCCCAGTTCAGCACGCGCTTGAAGATCGGCGACTTCGGCCTCGCATGCCGGTTAGCCTCGGACGCCGAAAAAAAACTAACAATCTGCGGCACCCCCAACTACATCGCTCCCGAAGTGCTCGCCGGCTCGAAAGGCGGCGGGCACTCGTACGAAGTGGATGTTTGGTCCATAGGGTACGTTTTGGGGCTTTTCCAAATCCAGAAGACTCTTTACTCATACAAGTCACGGGAAGACTGACACTCTTCGTTATCACAATCGCAGGGTTATTCTCTACGCGCTTCTTGTCGGTACGCCGCCGTTTCAAACATCTGACGTGCGCGCGACGTACAAAAAAATCCGCGCGGGGGCGTACGAGTTTCCCGGGGACACTTCGGGTGGTTGTACTCCTGGCGTTTCCGTGGATACCGCCGGCGGTTCGATCCCGGGACCCGGGACCCGGGATTGTTTACCCCCGGGTGGTAGTGATGGGGTGGGTACGGGGCAAACGCTCACTGAGTCGATTGGGAAAGCAAACAGTCAAACCTCACTGGGCAAACAGTCAAACACGAACCCGCCCGTCCACGCAACGCGGTTGGGGAAAAACGCGGAACACTTGATCAAGTGGTGCCTCGCCCCGAAACCGGAACACCGGCCGTCGCTCGTCGAAATCGCGTCCCACCCGTTCATGTTAGTGGGCGCCCCGGAGTGGCGGTTACGTTCCGAGTTGACTGTCGTTCACGCCACTGGTGTTGGTACCAGTGAACGGACGAAGTCGCCTTTGATACGCACCGAGTCGCCTTTGAAAGCGAAAGCGTCAAGTGAGTCACGGAGCGGGTCGCCTTTCAAGACGCACGCGACGCGCGCGCCGTTGTCGCCGCTTCCGGTGAACGCGAAGTTGAGGAGAAACGACGGAAACGGGATGGGGAATAGGGACGCACAACGCGCGAAACCGGTTTCGCCTGCGACACCAAAAAGCCCCCCCCCCTCCGTTCCGCGTGCCTTTGACGTGCTACGCGACTTACACGGAGACCTTTTTGGCGGTACCCAGGCGCCGCGAAGAGCGCTGGAGGACGGGACGACCGGTGCAGACGCGGTACACGCGGTACCCGCCGCGGCGCCGCACCCGTCGTCGCTCTCCCGCCCCCCCGGCCCCATCCCGCTCCCGGTTCCCTCCGTCGCGTCCCTGAACCTCGATACCTCGCACTCATCGCTATCCGCGTCGCCGGAGTTGGCGACGCGGATACTTGGCAACACCAGTCCCTCGCCCCTCGGCGCCGCCGCGCTGGGCGCGGCGCTGCAAAAGACTACGAGCGGCGGCGGCGGCGGCGCTTCCACGGCCGCGGGCGACGCGACGACCCCGGAGCCGTGCCGTGCTTCCAACCCCACGTTTGTTTCGTTCCCGCCGATTTGGGTCACGAAGTGGGTGGATTACACGAGCAAGTACGGTACGGCCTTTCCCACTCACCGCGTTCCGCCGTCCGCGATTGCGCATACTCGTCCTGCGAAGGGCGCGTTACGACCAGAAGGGCGCATTCCCGGAGGACTGACACCACGACTGTTTGCGTAATACCAATCCCGGATATACACATGGTCCAACCGACTGACACTTTCTTTCGCGGCGTGCCAGGTCTCGGGTACTCCCTGTCCGACGGAACCTTCGGGGTTGTGTTCAACGACCAGACGAAAATGACGCAGAGCGCAGAGCCGTTTGGGGTTTCGGGCGGGGCGGTTTGTACCAGTAGTCAGTCAGAAAGTATTACTGGAGTAAACTCAGGGACGAGTCAGGCGCAAAACCCGAAAGACGGTAGAGCTCGTTTGGAGTATCGTCCTCGGCAGAGGCGAACGCACAACACTAATGACGGGGCTTCGGTTTCGTGTGAAACCTTGCCGTGTGTTTTTTCGACAACAAACGACGCCCCCCCCCCGCACGGGTTGGAAAAGAAAGCCAAGCTGATGCGTCATTTCCGCGGGTACCTCACGCGGGACGGGCGGTCCGCGGTGGAGACGAGCCGGGGGGGGGTGTTTCCGTTCGGGGGAGTTGACGGAGGGGGGAACGGTGGAGAGACAGCCGACGGAACGAACGAACCCGAGACTTACGCGCGAGCCGTGGAGGAGACGGCAAAGTCGGCCAATGAGGCCAAGTCTCCGGAAGAACCTCGTTTGCCGTACGTCAAGAACTGGCTAAGAACGAAACACGCGATTTTGTTCCGGCTTAGCAACCGTACTATCCAGGTGAACTTCACGGACGGGAGCGAGATTTTGCTGTCGAGCGTCGCGTCGGCGGTTGTGTTTTGGCGCCCCCAAAAAGAAGAAGGCGGTGTTGGAGATTCGGGTTCGGTTCGGCATCGCGAAAGATCCAACGCTTCTCCGTCCATCCACGCCCTCGCGTCCCTTCCCGCCGATCCCGAGCTTCTTCGGCGGCTTCGGTACGTCAAGGAAGTGCTGCACCAGCTGGTGCACCGGACGTGAGTGGGTTTTGGGGGGGGTGGGGACTTAGCGTGTGGGTTGTAATCGAGTCTTGTTTAAAGAAGAGTACATTCATTTTGATGCATCGCTAAGCCTGGTCAATCGTCTCCCTCAAAATCGCCCCCATCCATCACGACGTGCGCACGTTTCACACGACCTCCTCCTGTGTCTCAGTAATCCTGAGAGGTTCACTCACGTGTCACAGCACGGGCCGTACCCCGTTGATAGGTAGTTTAGGGCTCTTTCGTCCGTCGTTTCCGTCCCTTCAACCGGTCATCACGCGCCGCATCCTTCCCATCCCCCGAGTACTGCGCATCACGCATCTCCGCGACGCTTTGTTCTCGTTGCCGTACCGACTTAAACGCCAGAGGCCCGGCCGCGACCGCCAAGCCGAGACACACCCCGATCAAAACCAGGGGTTGGGACGCGGGGGGCTGCGCGCCTTTCCGCAGGGGTTTCGCCACCGCGGAGGCGAACCCGCGGGCCAGTGGGCGCAGGGGCGACATCGCTATGTGACGATGACGACGTCGCGAGAACTTGGGTGTCTTGATTGAGGTTGAGAGAGAAATGGTGGTTGTATTTCCCAAATACCGAGACTATTTTCCCATACAAGACTGACCCTTTTCTTTTACCAAGCGGCGCGAGACTGTTTGCCTGTCTTTTTTGTTTGGCCAGACTTTGGAATTTTTTTGGCGGCGGAAAAAAACACGAAAACTCCCAATCGATTGCTTCCACGCGCCACAACCCCGCACTCCCCCCCCTTCCACCACACACCAAAGATGGCTCCCAAGAACAAGAAGAAGGGCGGCAAGAAGTCTGCGTCCGATGTAAGTTGAGAGTTCCCGTTATGCGCGGCGAGCACGCGTGTCTAATTGCGCGTACCACGAGTCCCGAGACTTCACGATGATGATAAAACGCAATGCATCTGGCGGCGGACGCCTTTTTTCCGAGATGCGATCCAACCCCGCGCGGGGTTGAACCTCGGCCCAGCGTGTTGTTAATCTGACCTCCCTCCCACCCCCCTCGTCATCTCTCCAACCCTACCTCGTCACAGGTGACCCCCGAGCAAAAGAAAATCGCGCAAGAAGCCAAGACCTCCGGGAACAAGGAGTTCGTGGCGGGGCAGTTCGACGCCGCCGCGAAGGTGCGTCTGCGTCTTTCTTGGCATCCCACTCTGTTTCCCGATTGTCCCGAGTAATTACTTATACACACACGTTACGAAAGACTGACCCTTTTTTCGTTTCTTTTTCTTCCCAATCGCAGCACTTCACTGCCGCAATCGAGGCGGATCCCAGCGATCACGTTTTCTACTCAAACCGTTCCGCGTGCTACGCGAGCATGGGCAAGCTCAACGCCGCGATTAGCGACGCTGAGACGTGCGTTGAGATGAAACCGGACTGGGGCAAGGGGTATTCCCGTCTCGGCCTGGCTTTGTACAAGAAGGGCGACCTGGTGGGCGCGCAAAAGGCCTACGCTGGCGGCCTGGCGTGCGACCCCAACAACGTGCAGTGCAACGACGGCTTGGCGGAAGTGCGCACGCGCAGGGAGCTCCTCGCCGCGAACGCGGACGCGGTGGCCAAGAACATGGCCAACCTCGAGTCCATGGACCCGACGGACCGGTACGTGGTGGGTATCGATTTAGGTACCACCTACTCCTGCGTCGCGGTGTGGAAGGACGGCGAGGCGCAGGTCCTGGCGAACGCGGAAGGCGACAGGACCACCCCCAGTTGGGTCGCCTTCACCGACGACGGCCGCCTTGTTGGCGACGCCGCGAAAAGGCAAGCCGCGCAGAACACCAAGCGAACCCTGTTCAACGTGAAGCGCATCATTGGCCGGTCGTTCAAGGAGTGCGAAGAGGAAATCAAAATCATGCCCTTCGACGTGATCGAGGGCGAGGGTGGTAAGCCCCTGATTCAGGTTGAGGTGGATGACGAGAAGAAAACCTTCACCGCGGAGCAGGTCAGCGCGATGGTCCTGGAGAAGATGAAGAAAACCGCGGAGATCGCCCTGGGGTGCCCCATTCGCAAAGCCGTCATCACCGTGCCCGCGTATTTCAACGACGCGCAGAAAAGGCAGACCAAGGACGCTGGCGCGATCGCGGGGCTTGACGTGTTAAGAATCATCAACGAACCAACCGCCGCCGCCCTGGCCTACGGCCTGGACAAGAAAGGAACGGGCGACGACCTCGGCGACGACGCCGTCGCGAAGCCCACGAAGCAAAAGATTCTCGTTTTCGACCTGGGCGGCGGTACCTTTGACGTTTCCCTGCTCGACATCGACGACGGGGTTTTCACCGTGCTCGCCACCGCTGGGGACACGCACTTGGGAGGCGAGGATTTCGACACCAAGCTCGCGGAGGACGTCGCGGCGCAGCACTTGAAGAAAACCGGGAGCGACATCTTCACCGGGGACGACAAGGCGCAGCGCAAGCTGCGCACCGCCTGCGAGCGCGCTAAACGGATGCTCTCCAGCAGCACCGGCGCCACCATCGAGGCGTTCATTGGGGACGCGGAGATCAACATGCCGTACACGCGCGCGCGGTTCGAAAAGGTGTGCGAGCCTCTTTTCCTGCGGTGCCTTGAGTCCGTGAAGCGCTGCCTTGATGACGCCAAGCTGAAGAAGACGGACGTGGACGAGATCGTGCTTGTGGGCGGGTCCACCAGGGTCCCGCGTGTTCAAACCCTCCTTTCCGAGTACTTCGACGGCAAAACCCTGAACAAATCCGTGCACCCGGACGAAGCCGTGGCTTACGGCGCGGCGGTGCAAGGCGCTATTCTGTCCGGCGTCCGGGACAGCGCCACCGCCAACCTTCTCCTGGTTGACGTCATCCCCCTGTCCCTCGGTATCGAAGTGGAGGGCAAGACCTTCGCCAAGGTGGTCCCAAGAAACACCGCGGTGCCGTGCAAAAAGAAACAGGAGTTCACCACCGTGTACGACTACCAGGACGAAATCGACGTGCGCATCTTCGAAGGCGAACGGTCAAACACGGACGGCAACCACCTCCTCGGCGAGTTCCAGATCACGGGTATCGAGCGCGCCAAGAAGGGCGAACCCAAAATCGACGTGCAGTTCGAGGTGAACACGAACGGGTTGCTCACGGTGACCGCGCGGGACAGAGAGACCGGCGCGAACGCGGAGGTCAAGCTGCAGCACGACCGAAGCCGCCTGTCCCCGGAGGAAATCGACCGCATGTGCGCTGAAGCAGAGGCGATGCGCGCGGAGGACGAAAGGGCGGAGCGCGAGTTTGAAGCCGCGATGGAGCGCGAAATGTAAAAGGGTTTTGTTTGAAACCTTTTAAGTTTGGGTAGAAGCGCGTCTGATAGGTGTCTTGATAGGTGTCTGAGAGGTTGATAGACTTTTGCAATTCATTACATATTACATCTTACCGGCGACCGGCTCGTTGCGCGGTTGCTTGTTTTTTGAAGGCGACGTCTTCCGGCTGTCTCGTCTTCGGCTGCCTCCGTGGTACTCTCAGCCATGGCTGTCTCATTACATGACACGTCTTAATGACTGTCTCACGGGGTCACACCCTCAACCCGAACAACCCTACCTGGTACCTTACCGTTTCCCTTTCTTCACTGCGTCGCTTCTTCGTGTCGCCTCGTTCTGTTTCGCCCGCTCAACCTTTTCCTCAACCTCCAAAGCGACTTGCGCTCGGTACTTACCAAACCCTCCCGGGGGCAAGATTTCGATGCCGTAAATGGCGTCACCCGACTGTTTGCCTGTGCTCCCCACCACCCACACTTCGCACCCGTCCAGGCCTTCCACCACCCTGGCGTCGTGCGTGGAGATGACCACGCCTCCCTTGAATTCGTTCAGCCCGGCAACAAGCGCCTCCACGGATTCCAAATCAAGGTGGTTCGTGGGTTCGTCCAGGATCAGTATGTTCTGACTAGTCGCGCATAGCGCCGCGAACGCGACCCGTGACTTCTGCCCCCCGCTGAGTTTCGAACAAGGCGTCAAATGCGCGTTGCTTTCCAAGCCCGCTTTGCCGAGCAGTTTTCGCGCGTCTTGCGTTTGGATGCCGAATTTACGCTCCAGAAGTTTCGTCGCGGACATTTCTTTAGACTGTTTACCCGTACCCTCCTCCAACAACCCATCAAACAACCCGTCGTGGTGCTGGTCGTGCCGGCCCAGTTTCAGGTCGCGATGTAGGGAAACTTCTCCTTTTTGGGGGGTCAGGTCGCCTACGAGTAGCTTCAGTAAGGTCGACTTACCACACCCGTTCGGCCCGACTAACACTACGCGCGACTTGTCGTGTATGGAGAAGCGCAGGTTTTTGAACTCCACTAATGGTTTGCTGGGCTTACCGGTAACTAGGTCTTCTTCTTCAATCGGGTCGCTAATTTCGTACCACGCGTCGAGCACCGCGATCGTGGGGCGGTCGTCACCCGATGCGGGGAAGGTGAACGAAACGTCGTACTCGCTGGGTTTGGCGAGTAAACCGCCGAGGGAACAGTTCGAGTCGTCTTCGGCGGAATCTTTTTTGGATTTCGCTTTTATTGTAAAAGATAAGTGTCAGTCTTGTATGGGCAAACAGGGAGGCGGGATTTGGGACGTACAATTCCGTACCTTTCCCACCCCCGGCGCCTTTCAGCACCTTCTTCACCGCCGCTTCGCCGGAACTCCCTTGTTGTTTCAACTGTTTCAACGTCTTTTGTTGTTCGTCGTATTCTTTTTTTTCAAGCCTGAACCGTTCCGGCGCCGCGGCTAGGAACCGCCACACGTCGCAGTGTTTCTGTTGCGTTAGGCGTTTTTTGTGATGATCCAGGTGGACCAAATGCGTCGCGACCTGGCCGACGAAATCCGCCGAGTGCGTCACCATCAACACGCTGGTGTTCCTCATGTGCTCTGAGTTCAGGTAAGACCCGAGCCAAATCACCGCGGGCAAGTCTAAGTGGTTGGTGGGTTCGTCTAGTAACAGCAAGCCAGGTTTGATGAACAACGCGACGGCCAGCGCGGCTCGCATGCGCCACCCACCGGACAGCGTACTCAACGGCGCGTGCATTTTCCGTTCGTCGAAGCCGAGCCCGGTTAGAATTCGTGTCGCGTTCGACTCCGAGTCGTACGCGTTCCTGTTGTTCAATTTCTCCGCGATCTCTCCCAGCCGGTTGGCGGTGAGCTGAAGTTGTTCCTGTGATAAAACGCCACACGTGTCGTCGTCCATTTTTTTAATCAACCCCTGTTCTTCCTTGAACAGCTCCGCGGAGACGTGGTCGCACTCTCGCAGGGATTCAAACGCGGAAGCCTCGCTAGCTTCCAACTCCTGGGAAACGCACGCGACGTCGTGAACGTTGGTTTTTATCTTGCCAACCGCTAACAGGCGCACCAGGGTTGATTTTCCGCTCCCGTTCGCGCCGAGCAGCGCGACTTTAGCGCCCCTGCCAATAGTCAGCGAACCGTTTTCGATCAGCCGAACGCCCCTGATTGAAACGTCGAGGCCCGACACGTCCACCACCGCGTCCGACGCGTTGGCTTCATTGTCACCTCCCAGCCCGTTCCGCGCGTGTACACTCACCGCCTCCAACGAACGCGCCCACGATTCAGGTGCGCTGAGGGCGGGATGTTTGTTCTTCTTGCTTGAGTTGTTTTCGTCGTCGTTCAAGTTCAAGTTCTGGTCGTTCTCGTCGTCGTGTACACCGGGCAAACGGCCATCCTTCTCGGCTTTCGCGAAAATTCGCTTTTCCTTCCCGGTGAGTTTACCCCCGTTCGTCGTTTTCACAACAAGCGCGCGTAGCTGGTCTTCCAACGACGCGATACCGGTACCGGTACCGGTAAGGGCTGATGCGCCGTCCATCGCGGTCGTGTATCCATCGCCATCACGGTTCCCCGAGTTACGCACGTCGGAAGAAGCGGATGCACCAATCGCGTTCGCTTTCGCCTCCCTTCGTGCTTTCGCCGCGACTCTCGCGGCCTCGGCTTCGTTGCGCTCCTCAAGCTCGGCCACGGAAATTTTGTTACCAAACACATCCACCGTCATCGGCCCTTGGGGTTTCTTTCCCATCGGGGGCGATTCGTGACGGGGGATGCGCTCGGGAAACACGCGCCGAGCACAAGTGAGTTTGCCAGATCAGAGAAGCAGCTTTTTTGGAAACGCCGAGGATTTTTCATATTTCGTCTCATTGTCTGGCCCGTGCCCCACCGGGGTGCGTGGCCATTAGGTTCGCGGACGTGTTAAAATGGGTGCGGCGCGAAGCACGGACAGCGCGGACGCTGCTTCCAGTGATACGAATTCGGTGCCAACGCAAGCCCCGCAGACGGGCGGTGGGTCGGAAGATGACGACTACGTTTCCGCGCATCTTTATCGGTTCCGTCGAAAACTCGTCCGTGACCTGGCGTGGGCGTTAACCTCGCCGCACGTGCTTGGGGATCCGAGGCTTGGTGGCGTTGGTGAAACCGACGACGTGAATGAAAAGACAAGTAGTAGTGATACTAGTCACGAAAGCCCTGAGCCATCCCAGGAGATGGGAGATACACACGATAAGGAGATGGGAGATACAAACGCTACGACGACATCGTCATCAAAATCGAATACCTCAAAAGCAGCGCACCCGCGTGTGTTCCGCGACACGGACGCTGTTGCGTTACTGAAACGCAGCACGCCGTGGCTGACCACGCTGGACCACGACGACACACACGTCCTGCGCTGGATCAAATCCCAACGAGGCAGCAATAAGCTGGGGTTCTACTTTGGCGCGCTCGTGGAGTACGCCGTGCGGTTCAACCCCGCGATCGGCGCCGAGGGTACGTTTTGTATTTCCCAAGTCATGACACTGTTTTCTGGCCCTCTTTGACTATTTACTTTACTACACTCATCACAAGTACACTGTTTGCCGATTGTCCAGAGTACACTGTTCGCTCATACAGTTTACGAGAATCTTACGGAAGACTGACCCTTTTTCTTTCCCACTCAGCCGTGACGGTGCACCGGCAAGTCGCGAAGGACTTGGGCGCGGGGCGGATGGTGGGGCAGTTGAAACTGGTTTTCTTGAAGCAAAAACTGATCACGCACTGGGAGTATAACGTCAAGTACTTCGTGGATGCGGGGAGTTTTTTGGGTGGGGTTGGGGGAGGCGCTGGGGAGACGAAGGACTTGTCGTGCAGCGATGATTCGACGCGCGAGAATGATTCAACGAGTCACGAGAATGATTCAACGCGTCATTCTCGCGATGCGCGCGAACCACCGATGGCCGTGCCGTCGTGTTCCCAACAAGGACACGCGAAGGACAAAGGCCTTGCCGACCAAGCAGCATACCTCGGTTGGTCGTTTCCCAGCCGCCTCGGCCGTGACCTCGCCGACCTGAAAACCTTTAAGGACGCGAACCGAAGACCGCCGCCTTCGGGAAACTCGTGTTGTACGTACCGCGCGTTTCCCAAATCCGACACACCTACGTTTGCCGATTGTCCGCCCGTGATTACGTAGTTACTACGTACACCACAAACGCACTGTTTTACCTCTAACGCTGGTCACGGTTCAGACCGATGGCCGGTGACTGTTGTCGTCCATACATCGTCCAACACGTCGCGATATACGCGGCGCACTTGGTGCCACTCAAGACTGACCCTTTTCGTGGCCACAACCGCAGACGTCGGGCCGTTTCTTCACGAGAACCTTCACATCCGAGTTCGCGAAGCGGTTAGAAAGCTCACGTTGGCGGAACACGGACCAGTGCGTGATTGGTTAACGCGGTGGGCCACCGACTCACTGGAAGGCGAGAAACTTGAGTTGACCGAACTCGGTGCGAGTGAAAGACTGTCGAGCATAGACACCGGCGGTAAGGGTAAGAGTGACCACTGCACGACGAGGACGAATGACGGACACTCTACGACTCGCGAAAGACTGTCGAGCATAGACACCGGCGGTAAGGGTAAGAGTGACCACTGCACGACGAGAACAAGTGACGGATACTCTACGACTCGCGAAAGACTGTCGAGCATAGACACCGGCGGTCCGAAACGTATGAGCAAACAGTCTGAAAACGTTTCGCGGACAGCGTCGTCGTTTTCGCAAAAGTCGGAACAGATTTTGAGGGGGTTTCTTTTCTACCCGTTACGCGGAGACGGCCGAAGCGACGACTTGGTCGAAAATCGTCGTACGCGCAAACAGTGTGAACCCGTGAAACCCGAAACTTGGAAAACCACCACCGCTCGAGGCACCGCGAGTCACACGCACTGCCGCGGGTGGTGGGTGACTTCGGCGGAGCAGGTGCTCGGCGTGCCGTGCGTCAACGCGGGTGGTTCAAAAGAAGGCGACGGAAACGGTGTCGACTCGAGCCGCGATTCCCAAAAAAACCAAACCCTGCTCAAAAAAAGAAAGTGGGCGTTGTTCACGCGCAAGTGTCACTGGTTGGGGCCGTGTGAAGCGGTGCGGGGCTTTCCCAATCACCACACAACGCCGGTCGCGATTTACCGAAGCTGGTGACTGTTGTCCACACGGCGCGATATACTCGTCCTGCGTCCTGGACGTGTTACGACCAGAAGGGCGCGTTCCCGTCCGGAACGTTACCGCGACTGTTTACGCAGCACCAATCCCGGATATACACATGTTCCGACAGACTGACACTTTTGTTTCACAAGCAGGTGTTTCGCCCGTCCCCCGCGTCCCGCGACGGCGCGGAGACGCAGTGGGTCGTGTCTGGAATCGCAGAACTGGGGATCCGGGATATCGAGGTTTTCGGCTCCGAGAACGTCGTACAGGCGGTCGAGAAAGTCTTGACGGTCAGCGACCGAGGCGTGCTAGTGGCGGAAATGGAAGGGCCTTTCGAATTTGGGACGGAAACGGTATGGCGGGAAAAATCCCGAGGGTTCGTGTTACCCCGAAACTGGAACCCTTGGCCCACCGTGGATCGGGTGACGCCGTTCCGGCGGCGGTACGAGCGGACGCTGTTTACGGAAATGCAAATCGAGAACAGTCGCGATTTACCGTCGGTCAAGGACAACAACGACTCGTTCGAGTACGACGAGAGATACGGGAAGTTCCGGAAAGCGAAACACGAAACTTTGGGTAACGAAACGGCTGGTGAAACGCTTAAAGAAACGGCCAATACAACCACCGAAACTGTCTTCGACGAGATGTACCCCGACCGGACGGAAATCGACGAGCTCGGGGACGACGTACGGGTAGGTCCGCGGAGAGTTTTCGCGGGGCACGTCAAGTGGAAAACGGAAACGGATTTCGTAAGTGCGGTTCGAACCGACGACCGCTCGCGACTTTGGCTCGCGGTGTGGAGGTATTAACCACTACCAATTCTTACTGACCACGTACCCATACCCCCGTCCCAAAAAACCCGACCCGTCCCCAGGTTCGCGACTTTGGCTCGCAAAGCGAGCGCGCGCGGCGCGACGCGCGCGCGAGCGTTGGTGGCGGTGCCGCTAAAAGTGGCAACCCTGTGTTTCGCGACGACGCACGTCCTGGGGTCAAACCCGGGTCTACGGCGGGCTCGTCTTTTTTACGAGCCGTCAGTGGAGGTGACTCGGAATGCGCGTACGACTACACGCAAACAACGCAACGCGCAAACGCGCTTCTCGTCGCAATCGCGACCGCGATTGAAACTGAAGGCGCCGTGGTGAAACCGGCGCGCCCGACGCTGGTTCGCGCGCTCGCGATTCTCGGCGGAACTCGAACCGACGCTGAGGAAAGTGAAAGTGAAAGTGCAGGTAATGAAACAAATTCCTTCTGTGCACAGGCAAACAGTCGCGAGTTCGGAAACGTTGTCGAGCCAAGCGCGGCGACAATTCGCGAGGCGGAACTTTTGGCGACGCGCGCGTTGGTCGAATCGGCGGTGCGAGGGTGTGGTGTTTGTTTGGGCGCGCTTGATAATACTGGAGGTGATATTCCTCTGGACCTTGGTACGGTAAATAATGGCGAAGATGACGAGACAGAGACACAGGACGACGATGGCACGAGCAGTGACTTTACACAACCAGTCGACGGCCCCGCCGAAGTGATTTCAAAGCTTTCCATGTCCTCCCGAAGGGCGGTCGCGCACGCCCTGCTTGACGCGCTCGGACCGGCGGCGCGACGCAACGGGTGTTACGGCGATCCATTCGTTGCGCCGGTGCGGTTTGTTTTTCGAAAGTGTTTTGGAGATTCTTCTGACGACGACAACGCCGCGAAAAACGCCGCGTTAAAAATATACGAGCACACGTCCGATGATAACGCAAAAAGCTCCACGCAAAAAAGAAGCGTTCACCTCAAATCCGGCGTGTGCCCGCGAGTCGCGGTGCGTTTCGCGAAGACACTGAAGGTGACCGCGGACTCCGTGTTACGAAAAGGACAAGTCAAGTCGCTGGCAGAAAGCCTTTGCGCCGCCGTGGAGGAAAATTTCAATTCTCCCCAAAACAACTTCGAGAAGCGCACGTCGCGTTCCGATTCGCGTTTCAGCTGCGCCGGCGCGGTGGCGGAGCTGCTTGTTTGGTCAGGAGAGGTCGATACTTTATCAATGGATTCGTTGCTCACCGTTATTGACGCGTGCGTTACCACGGGCCACACCAGTGCGGCGGAGATGTTGACCAAGGCGTCGCCTTTTTCAAAATCCTTACGAGGCCGTCTCGCAAAGACGCACTTCGATATTGGCAATTACAAAGTGGCGAAGCGACTCGGGCGCGAAGCCGTTGTCAGCGAAGTTACCCGAAACGACGAGTACGACGCGTTTCATCTCGCGTCTGGTGTGTTTGAGGCGTTGGGAGGTGGTGGGGAGGGTGATCGAGGGGAGGGTGATCAGACTGCATTTGGGGTAAACGCGCATACAGAGTGGACAAATTTATCAAACGTTTTCGGGAGTGATATCTTCGAAAACGTTTTGCTCGTCGATGACTTGGCGTCCATGAAGAAAGCTAAATTTTGGATGCAATCCATACTTTCCAGACAAAACTACGAAACCCCAATAATCGGGTTCGATTGCGAGTGGCGGCCTGGGCCTGGGGACGCCGCCACGAACCCGGTGACCGTCGCGCAGTTCGCGGCGGGGATCGAGTCGTTTTTTTCGAGTGAAAATGAGTTCGTCTCTCCTTGTCCAGAACCCACCACCTCGCACCACGCTCGCGCGGTGGTGCTGGACTGCGTTGCCGTGTTTGGCGACGGCGCGAATGCAGAGCTCGCGGCACACGCGCAAGAGTTCGTCGCCTGGGTGTTTGCCCGTACCCTTCTTTGCGGCTTCGGCGTCGCGGGGGACGTTTCGCGGTTGGTCAAGAGTTACCCGAACAGACGATTCGTAAATGACTCAAGAATAACTCAACACGTACAGGGACTTCGTGATGCATTCACAAACAACTCGGCCACGTGCGTGTGCGTCCGGGAAGTCGCGTTGACGTTGTCCGGGGCGGACAAGCGTGACGCGGGGTCGTTGAGTCGATTAACCAACGCGGTTTTGGGTCAGGCGCTGGATAAGGAAATGCAGTGCAGTCGGTGGGATTTGCGCCCGTTAACGGAAGCGCAACTTGTGTACGCTTCATTGGACGCGCTGGCGCCCGTGTTTGTTTTGATGACGTTGCTCTCCACGCGTAAAGGTGGTTCTTCTGGAGAAACCCGAGACGTCGCGGTTTTGAGTAAACCGTGGTGGCGACGCGAGACGCTGGACACGAATGCGCGTGATTGGCGCGACGCTTCGCACGCGCGCGCGGCGCTGATTGGCGTCGGGGCGTTGGGGAATGAACAAGAAGAAGAAGAAGAAGAAGAAAAAGAAAAAGAAGAGTGTCTGCGTATCGAGAACTGGGACACAAGTGAACGGGACGAAAACGTGGTTCTTTGCAAAACCCTGGCGGTGGTTGGTGAGTTTATATTTACCGGTACCAAACACGAGACGACCGAAGACGAAGACGCTCCACCTCGCGTTCTTTCCGTTTTGGCGCTCGCGGTGTTACCGGTGGGTGATGATTCACAGTGCGATTTTGGCAAAGTCGGTGACTTTTTGTCCTCCATCCACGGGCAAGAAACGGTCAAACATGTGCGATTAGCGAACGACACCGAGCTTTTCGATCTCTTCGGGTTCCCGAAAGGGTCGTGCGGCCCGTTCGGGTGTCGCCCTGTTCGCGATCGCCCGCGACAGGTGCGTATTGGGCCTTTCCCAAATCCTGACACTGTTTGCCCATACAAGACTGACACTTTTCTTTCACAAAAAAAGTACGCGGAATCGGTGGGACAACACAAAATTGAAGTCATCATCGATGAAGCGCTTATTCGGGGCGATACCCGAATAGCGGTGGGCGGTGGTGCGCCCAGCGTGAAGATCACAGGCGCTACTTCCGTGTTTGTGAAATTCACAGACGCCGCGGTGGCAAGCGTGACGACGTCCTCCGTAAATTAGCAAACGATTCAACCGGTAGTATCATTGGTAAAACCCGTGTCGAGTCTAAACCAAGCCCTGGTCCCTAAAACCGTCCAGACACTGCTTTTTCAAACACCAGCGGCAGTGACCGGACCGCGTTCGTGGAAAGCAACCCATTTGGTAAGTGTCTTGTCATGATTTGCTGACACAGCACGCACCCCACCGCGAAAACCGCGTGCGTTAGTAACGGCGTTCCTTCCGAAGCCGCTCTTCGCAAAGCGCCAAATGGAGCCAAAGCCATCTTAACGATTGAGAATTGTTTTCCCTTCTTTTTTGAATCCGAGGTATTGGAAGGTCGGATTGCGGTATCGTTGCCGCCCAGTCGGTTACCCGTACCTCTAAATGACCCTCCACTACCTCCCAAAGAACCGCCCCCAGTACCTCTAGAAGAACCGCGGGCACCAGCATCCCTTACCAATCTCGAAGCGCTCGCGTCTCCCCCTAATCGCCGCCCTACGCCCTGCATGCCCATCCCCCTCGTGAACATCTTAGGCACGTACACGGTGAGTAAACCAGCGCAACACCCCGCGAAGTGCGCGGCGAAGGTACCGCTGCTGGGTGAAATCAACGTGTTGACGAAAAGATCCGCCCAGACTGAATACCGGCTGGGCACGGGAATCAAACCGAACACCATTACACACGAATCGTGTGGCCGACCGCAACAAGCGGCTACCTTCAAAGCGTAGTTCACCCCAGAAAACCCTACAACACCTGAGGTGTAAAATGGTAAGGTCGCGGGATTTGTGGTGACGACCCGTCGTCCTTGGTTCGATCCTGGCGAGGTACCGCTCAACCCTAGCACGTTCGCGTCAAACGCCTTGCCGGCGTCGGCGAACCAGTTCCCGACGGCGTTCGCTCCGCCTCTTCCTCGAATCTTCCGCTCCAGCGCCGAGAGGAACACCAAGCACGCCTGACTCAACCCCAACGACCAAACCGCGCGTTTAAGGAACCTCGAGCTTCCTTCCCGGGATTCGAGCTCAGACCCATCTTGAACCAAGCCTGCCATGTTACCCACTAGGTGGAACAGATCTCTGTGCACAAAAGCGGAGGTCACTAATCTTTCCATCTGATTCAAGTGCAGCACCGCGTAAGGATTCAAACACACATCCCCGAAAAGCACGCCCCCGGGTTTCAAAAAAACCAGGGAGTTCAACAGCACCAGGGTCGCCGTTACCGGAGGTACCGTGCCGTGTCGTTGTAAGGTGTGGGTTAGGACTCGGAAAGCCTGGTAGGTGACCAGCGCGATTTCCGGGGCGTGGGTGTCGAAATCTATGGGCAAAGGTAACCGCGGCCCCCCGAACGCCGATCTCCCGTAACTCGAAAACCGCGCCTTCGCCACCGCACGTTGCGCCGTCTCCGTCACGGAGGAGAGGGGGGGGGCGTAGGACGTGGAGGGCATTTTATTTGGGGACCTTTTGGGGGGAAACCGCGCGCGAAGCGGTCTGTTTTGAGTGGCAGATTCTTTCTCAACGCGGTTTCTGTCCAGCCCCAAATCCAGCAGCAGGCAGGATCAACCTGTCGCAGATGTGTACCCGGTACTGTACGCGCAAACACCGTGGATGGAAGCAAACGAATCTGTCCTGCCGAGTCACGGTTTCCCAGCCGCGCTATCTTTCGCGTGCAGAGAAACTTCGGGAAACCCCGCCAACGGTTCCCCATCTCCACGCGCGCGTCTTCCCGTCCTCACGGCTCGCGGTATCGACGGCTCGTGGTGTGTGGTCCCACGCGACGCGAGGTTTCAAATGTTCGTCCCCCCCGCGTCGCTGACGTCGCGACTGAACGCGGTGCCATGTCGGGTTGGACGCACATCGAAAAACGGACACGCGACGACGTTTGGGGCGCAACGGTTCGTCACGACGAAGGTCGGGGCTCGGCCTCGATGCGTCTCGGTGAGCCGCGCCGCGTGTTTGTCGGGTACGCACGGCAACACGCGAGGCATATCAGTTACAAACACACCGACCCAACCTGTTTCCGTACCGTCCACCCTGGGGAACACTGCTAAGGCGGCCCCCCGCATCGCACCCGGACGCCGCGTCACGCAAATAAACCGCCAAACGACGCATCGCCCACGCGCGTTCCTCGGCGTCGGCGAAGGCCTGTCCACCCTGGCCTGGCCCTTGGTGCAGCCCAACCACCACTGGGCGGTGTGGGCGGCGATTCTGTGCGCCAGTACGTTCGGGCTGTGGGGAAACAAACAACGGTGGGGGGCGCGGGTGGGCGGGGCGTCGTTGTTATCCACGCTCTTCGCGCTGGTGTTAGCGAACACGGGTATGTACGGCCTTGGGGCTTTCCCTAATCCCGCCTCCCTGTTTGCCCATACACGACTGACCTTTTTCTTTCCCAAACCTAGGCGTCATCCCAAACCACGCCCCCGCGTACGACGTGGTCATCGCGTTTCTGTTACCACTGGCGGTACCGCTGCTGCTGCTAACCGCGGACTTAAGAAGGGTCATTACCTGCACCGGCCGCGTGCTTTGGTGTTTCTTGGTGGGCGCGCTCGGCACCACGATAGGCTCGGTTTTGGCGTACACCATCTGCCCCATGGTGCGTGCGTATTTCCCACCCAACTCATTCCATAGACTAGACTGATTGCCCATACTCGTACCAGAAGGGACGTCTTACCTCTGCCCTGACTGTTTGTCCATACATCGCGATATACCAGGCTGACACGTTACTTCTTTTCAATCGCTCAAGGCGTCCCTCGGCGCGGACAACGCGTGGAAGATGGGCGCGGCGCTGATGGCGCGGCACATCGGAGGCGCGGTGAACTACGTCGCTGTGGCGGGGGTTTTGAACATACCTGGTGATTTGGTGGCTGCCGGGTTAGCCGCGGGTACGTGTTTGTTTTCCCAAATCCAGACACACGGTTTACTGCATCTCTGTGACTATTTACCGAGTGCACCACGGCCGTAACATTTACCGGCGTACTGGCAACTGTTTCACACGACACACATGCCCTGTTTACCGCCCCGGGGGAAGACTACAGCACTGGTAACGTCCACCAGTACTCGCAACTGTTACGAATACAACACTACAACATACCCACACTCGCCGACTCACAAGACTGACCCTTTTCGTTACCAAAAACAGACAACCTGATGAACGCGGTGTACTTCGCGGTTCTGTTCGCGGTGGCGCGAACCGCGTCGCCCCCCGACACGGATGCGGATTACGACCAGCTCGACCCCAATCACTCCGCCGCGAGGGACGAGGCGAAGTCGGATGTAATTTTAACCGCCAGGTTGTCGAATTCCTTCGACGTGTTGAAGGGATCCTGCGCCCTGTCCCTCGCCGCGGTCGTGTGCGCCGTCTCCGGGGTCATCGCCGCCAGCCTCCCCGCGTCCTGGTCAAGCTTCGGCGCCGCGACGTCCACCGCCGCGGCGTTGGTGGGTACCACCGCGGTCGCGGCGAAGACCGCGGTTGTCGCCACCGGCCTCGCGGGAGGCATCGCCAACGCCGTGTCGCCGCTGATGATCCCGATCGCGACAATCGTCACAATCGCGTGCGCCACCGCGTTTCCAAAGCGCGTGGGCGGGCTAGCCCCGTCCGGGGAAGGTACGCGTTGGGTCTTTCCCAAATCCCGCCGACTGTTTGATGCCCCTCTTTGAGTGCACCACGGCCGTAACATTTACCAGTACTGGCAACAACACATACTGCACAAGTGCACTGTTTTACCTCTCAGCTGGTGACTGTTTGTCCATACACCGCGATATGCAGCACACCCACACTCGCCGACTGACACTTTCGTTTACCTATCTCACAGCCCTCGCCGCGATTGTCATGCAGTGCTTCTTCGTGGTGATCGGCGCGAGTGGTTCGATAAAAATGATGTGGACCACGGCGCCGTGTTTGTTTCTGTACAGCTTCGTACAGGTGATGTTTCACTTGTTGTTCACCGTGGTGGTGGGCGAGAAGGTTTTCGGGTTAAGGCGAGCGGATTTGTTAATCGCGAGTAATTCGAACGTCGGCGGCCCAACCACCGCCGCGGCAATGGCGGCGTCGAAGGGATGGCGGTCGCTAGTGGTTCCCGCCATGTTAACAGGCGTACTAGGGTACGCCGTCGCCACGTTCGTGGGGCTCAGCTTTGGCGCGGCGGTGCTGTCGAAACTGCCCGTGACGTAGACAATGTTTCCGTTTTGTGAAGGGAGTGTTTTTGTGTCGTCGCGTCTTCTTATGTCGGGAGTCAGTCCGTCGTCGTCTATTTATGTGTTGTCAATGAGATCTAAAAGGTCTCGCATCGCGCGTCGCGTCCGCACGCGTGTCGCGTCTTTCCGTCACAACACCGTCTTTTCCAGTGTTGACGAGCTGCGCATCCACCGAATCTCCACCCGTCATTTTGTACCGCTATCATCATAACGCCGCGCCGGCAGCCCTGAGAAGGTGAACAATCGCCCTGTGATTTCCGTGAGCGACGTTAGATCTGGGTGTCATTGATACCTAAAGCGGCGTCGCGCTGTTATCCGCCGCCTTGTTGACGTCCCCTCCCGCCTGGATTAGCGCCAACACCACCGCCTCGTGGCCATTTTGAGCGGCGAAGTACAGCGGCGTCGCGCCGTTATTCGCTGCCCTGTTGACGTCCGCGCCCGCCTGGATCAGCGCCCGCGCTACCACCTCGTCGCCCCTTTCCGAAGCAATGATCAGCGGCGTCATGCCAGTATCCCTCGCCTTGTTGATGTCCCCTCCCGCCTCGATCAGCGCCAGCACCATCGCCTCTTGGCCGTGATGAGCTTCGACGATAAGTGGCGAATCACCGTTATCCGCCGCCTTGTTGACGTCCGAGCCTGCCTCCATCAGCGCAAGCACCACCACACCATGGCCCTCTTGCGCTGCACCGAGCAGCGGCGTCGCGCCGTAGTCCCCCATTTTGTTGACTTTCGCCCCCGCCTCGATCAGCTCACGCACCAACCCCTCTTTTCTCTTTTGAGCGGCCACGCACAGCATCGTTGCGCCGTCATCCCATCCCTTCCTTGCCTCGTTGAGATGCACGCCCGCTTGAAGCCTCGCCCGCACAATCGACAGATCGTCCTTTTCAGCGGCGACACACAGCGGCGTGCCGCCTCTATCCACTGCCGCGTGCGCGCTCGTCTCGGCAACACGCCCCGCCTTGTTGCCGTTGTCGGGCGCACCATTCAGGATCCACGCCGACAGCTTCTTGTGGCCGCTCTCCGCTGCTAATGATGCACACGTCTTCAAATCCCACGGGCAGCCGTTCGCGCGCGCCCACTGAAGCACCTCGAGGTGTCCATTCATCGCCGCCGACGAGCACGTTTCTACAGTCCACGGGCATCCGTTCGCACGCAACCACTGCAGCACCTCAAGGTGCCCGCTGGTCGCCGCCCCCGAGCACGTGGCTACGTTCCATGGGCAGCCGTTCGCGTGCAACCACTGCAGCACCTGGAGGTGACCGCCATTCGCCGCCCCCGTGCACGTCCACTCGTTCCACGGACAGCCGTTCGCACGTTTCCACTGCATCACCTCGAGGTGCCCGCCATTCGCCGCCCCTGTGCACGTCCTTTCGTCCCACGGGCAGCCGTTCGCGCGTGCCCACTGAAGCACCTTGAGGTGCCCGCCGTAAGCCGCCCTGTTGTACGTCAACTCGTCCCACGGGCAGCTTTTTGCGCGCAACCACTGCAGCATATCGAGGTGCCTGCCCTCCGCCGCATATGAGCACGTATCCGCGTCCCACGGGCAGCCGTTCGTGCGCAACCACTTCAGCACCCCGAGGTGCCCATTGTACGCCGCGGACGTGCACGCGTCTGCGTTCCACGGGCAGCCGTTTTCGCGCAACCACTTCAGCACCTTGCACTGCCCGCCAGACGCCGCAGCCTTGCACAAGTCTTCATTAAACGTAACACGACCGGGCCGATGCAAACTGTGCAGCGTCCCTAAACATCCGTGCTCCGCGGCGTCTTCGGGGGAAAGCTCGTCGAACGAACCCTTCTCGCCCATGGCGTCGCGCATCACCTTAGCGAAATCTCGAAATCCCGCGCGTTCTTCGGGTGAATAGGAAGGAGCTCGCGTGAACGCGGAGCTCGAGGCGGTTGCTTGTGTTTCGGATTGATCCACATCAATCATAACACGACCACGAGGGGGAGTATCGGACCCCGGGGGGGGGGGTGGGAGGGGTCATGCGCGGACGTTGTGGCGGTGGATCTCGGTTATTCTAGGACGTTACAAAATAAAGATTGTCCAAAGCCGAAACTCCGAAAGCGCCAAAAAGCGAAGGTTATCCATCTCGCACAAGACTGAGTCACTCCGCGCGGCACGGACGGCCGGTTCGGGTGCGCGGTTCCTACCGGTCTTCCCGACACCACTTCCCGAGACATCAACACGGTTTTCGCCCGATGTTCGCCCATCTCAGCGCGACGAGGTCGACGTGCGTCTCCCGAAGCGTCGCATGGCAACATTCGGGGTTTAGGGTTGTCCTTGGGACGAAATGCCGTCCCTTTGCGTCTCGACCGATGCGCCCAATGCCGTCGATGCCACGAAACACCATGGTCAAGGCACAGCAGGCTGTTGCACAAAACGCCGGCCCCGGCGTAGCACCCGCGCACTTGCGCACCACGATGACCCCCGTACCGGCCGAAGTTTTCGGAGAAGGAGGGATGAGCCTTGTGGACAATCCCGGCATGGCACTCGGGTTCGGCGATTTAACCGAGCACGATTTTTTTAGGGTCAACACCGACACACCAGGCCTGAAGGTGCTTCACATAGACCCGCCAATCTTGACGATTGACGGGTTTTTAACCGCAGAAGCTTGCGACGCTTTGATAAAAGCCGCGGGCGAGAGCGGGCTTATGAAAACGTCCGGGGTCGGCGGCGCCGCGAATGAAAACATTCGGACGTCAAAAACGTGCACCCTGGATAGCGAGTTACTCACTGACCACCCCACTAAAGCGGCTATTTTGCAAGCCACGGAGAATGCTTTGCCGCAACTGAAAGGCTTGAAGGCGTCGAAAACCGCGTTTCAGAAACCGACTTCGCTCTCGCCGTGGAGTTACGAGCTTCCGCAGGTCGCGCATTACCAGGGCGGTGAGTATTTCAAAACCCACGAAGACGGGTTTCCTGAAAACGTTTCCCAAAAGAAAGGATACCAGCGACGCGCGACGGTTTTGGTTTATTTAAACGACGTCGAAAAGGGAGGCGCTACTCGGTTCGACAAGCTCGGTATTGACGTCCAGCCTGTTAAGGGTAAGGCGCTTATTTTCTTCCCTGGCACGGACGCGTCTATGCCGGATGGGCGGACGCTGCACACGGCGACGGAGGCGATTGACGAGAAGTGGATTAGCCAGCTTTGGGTTTGCGGGTTCGCGGGGAAACACGCGACGGCGGGTCAACCGCCGGGGCCCGGTGATAGAGCCGCTAGAAGAGCGCAAGATAAGGAGACCAAGAAAGCGGCGAAGAAGGCGGGAGGGGGTGGCCGAGGGGGGAGGAAGGGAAGCGCGTGATCAGCTGTGCGTTGTCTTTACAATCTCGTAGTCTACGTTATCCTCGCGGAAATCAAATGCCAAACTCGTCTCTGACAATTTTTGCCCGTTTTTGCACGTATTGCGTTTCCGTGATGTCTCCGCGGTCGCGCAAAAGCCTGGCTTGCGTTAGTTTTGGGATCCTCGCCTCCGGGGTTGGCACGACGGGGGGCGCGAGAGGGGGAACGGGCGCGAGCGGCAGAACGGCGGTCGGGAACGCGGTGGACGGACCGGATAGGGTCGGCGCAGGCGGTGAGCCCTGATCGGGCGACTCACCGATTGTCGCTTCGTTCGCCGGCGCGTCGTTCGTACCCATCGTTCCCCCCCCCTTCACCCGACGGTCCTTCGCTCCGCCCGTTTTGCGCTTCTTGGGGACGGGGGTAACGAGTGGCTTTGCTTTACTGGCGGATGTCACTGGCGCGACCGCGACCGTTTTCTTCGCCTTGGCGAAATCGCTCTCGTTCGCCGCGCACGCGAACACCAACCCCATCAACTCGCACCACGACGCGTCCGGGAAGTTCAGGGCTTTGAAAAGCGGCTCTCCTTTTTCAACGCCCTCGAAGGTTTTCCGGACGCGTTTCGACGTGGTCCTGACGGGCCACATTCTCCGTACCAGAACGTCTTTCGCCGCGGCGGCTCCCATGTCCGAGGTGAAAGACATCTCGAACGCTACCTTGGAAGTCACGGTGCGCGCCGGTGAACACTTCGTTTTTGGGGTGTAGCCTTTCATCGTCACCTCGGCGAAGAACAAGCCAGTTTCGGTATACTTTCGCACGCCGTGTCCTCTCCCTAGGCTGCCCTGCGGCTTGGCCTCCACCGATTTAGCTCGTGCGTAAGCCGCCTTGATGTCTTAGGAAGATTTGGCGCGTTCGAACGCCGCCTTGACGCCGTGCGGTACCAAGTCGCCGTCGCGAAGGAAAAAAAGTAACTCTTCGTACGTCGCTTCCCTTTGGTCGCCGTCGTCGAACTTCACGGTGTACACGGTTCCCAAGATGCCGTGGTTTCGCCATGACACAACATTTCCTTTGAAATACGCGCATCCCTTGCCGTTGCGCTCCGCGTACAGAACGTTCACCTCGCGCCCGACCAGAAGCCCCCGGGGGTCACGGTCGTCGTCTTTTTCGTCAACTCCAAGAGGAGCCACGGGACCCTTGCCAATGGTACCAACCACCGTAGACCGGCGGAATCCTGTTCATTCGTGTTCACGGTTCCCTTGGGCGTCTTGGGCGCTTGAGCCGTCTTGGCCGCCTTCGCCCGCGCTTCGAGTTTGCGTTTCTTGGGAACGAGGGAGAACCGGTCGGTTTGGCTTTAGCCGCGGGTGTCACCTGCTTTTTCGCTTTAGCGGCACCCTGTGTCGCCTTCATTTTCGCAAACGCCTCCGCGAAGTCGGTCTCGTTCGCCGCGCACGCCAGCATCAGCCCGACCAAGTCACACCAGGAAAGATCGGGGAAGTTCAGTTCTTCGAACGTTTTGCGGCACTTAGCGGGTGTCTTCACGAAACGCATGCGCCGTACCAAAAAATCGTGCGCCGCCGCCGCGCCGACGTGCGAGGTGAAATACGCGTCGAAGGTTTCTTCGCACGTTTTACTTCGCACGTTTGAACGCGGTGGCGGCGAACGCGGCTTTCAGTTTCGCCACGCCGAAGAACAAGTCGGTGTACTTATCTTTTCGGACGCCGTGTCCTAATTCAAGGCAGACCCGCGGTGATCCGTCTCCGTCCGATTTCGCAAGCGCCAGCGCCGCCTTGACGTGTTCCGAAGACTTGGCGCGTTCCAACGCCGCCTTGACGTCTTGCTGCAACAAATTTCGGTCGCAAATGAAAGGAAGCAACTCCTCGTACGTGGATCGGCTTTCGTTGCCGTCGTTGTACCTCACCACGTAAACGGTTCCCAGGTTGAGATGGTCGTCGCGTACTGACACGACCATGCCTTTGCAGTACCCGAAGCCCTTGTCGTTTTCGGGACACGCGTGCAGAATCGCGACTTTTGTTCCCACGAACGCCTTGCCGGGGTCGCGCGTGTCATTTACGACGCCTCCATCCGCCGCAGGCACCGTTGCAGTTTCCACCAGTCGAGACTGTTTGCCCTGGGTGCCGGAGGCCTTGGCGCGGGTCAAACCGGTAGCCGCCGGTTGATTCGTTCGATGCCGTCGCAGTGGTGGTGATGCGGTGCCACGGGCAAACGCGTCGACGGTCGCGTAGCAGCGCGACGGCAAGTGGCAACCGATGTGTCGACCGTGAGTCGGTCTCGTGGAACGAATAATATTTCCCGGAAAAGTTTTGTCAATGCATGCTATGCGCATTGTTGGCCGCGCTCCCGGTGAGAGGGGGCCGGGTACGACACGCGGTGTTTACGTGACGTGACCTAGCACCGAGCACGGGGGACCCTGGTAGTAGTAGTCGTACGAAAACACACGCAGTACTTCGGCAAAGAGTACTGTTGACTTGTTGGACAGACGACGACGACGCGGCAGGTCAGATCGGGGCCGCGTGATTGCACGGCACCACCGTCCAAATTCAATCTCGCCCCCAGAGATGTCTTTTTTCGGCCTCGGCAGGGCGGTGACCATCGACTTGACGCACGCCAACGGCGATACCCAAAGGACGGCTAGCGTGAAGAGCGACCGAGGTGCAAGCGAAGTGCTTCCCGTGTTCACCACAAACGAAACAATCGGTGGGACGGTGCATCTGTCACCCGCGCCTGGAAAGAAAATAGACCATCTCGGTGTTAAGATCGAGGTGTTGGGCCAAACCGAGCTGTACTTCGACAGGCAAGACGGGCACGATTTCGTCAGCCTGGTCGCTGAGTTGCTAAACCCAGGCGAACTACAAGGCCCGCTGAGTGTTCCTTTCGAGTTTAAAAACGTGGTGTTGCCGCACGAATCTTACAGAGGCATTAACGTGCGCGTGAGGTATTTCATCCGCGTCACTATTACGAGGTACGGCTTGCGCGTTTCCCAAATCCTGACACTGTTTGCCGATTGTCCCGAGTAATTACTCACTCACATTACGAAAGACTGACACTTTTCTTTTACTATTACCAGATCTTACGGCGGCACCGTGACGCAAGACTTTCCCTTCGTGTGCCGCTTACTAAGCGTCCCCCCCGAAATCAACACCGGGATCAAAATGGAAGTCGGCATCGAGGACTGTCTACACATCGAGTTTGAGTACGCCAAAGGGAAGTACCACCTGCGGGACGTGGTGGTGGGTAAGGTACGTATTTCCCACCCACCACATTCCGCCTCCCTGATTGCCCATACAAGACTGACATTTATTTTTACAATCTCCAGATTTTCTTTCTTTTAGTGCGGATCAAAATCAAACACATGGAGGTTGAAATACGGCGACGCGAAAGCGCGGGCGGGGGAAGCAACACCTACAACGAGTCCGAAACTTTAGCAAAGTACGAAGTCATGGACGGCGCGCCGGTTCGAGGGGAATCGGTGCCGGTGAGGTACGTCGTGTTTTTGGCTTTCTCAAATCCGTCAACACACCGTGGAGGCCCGATTACGCTGTTACCCTGTTTACCCGTTTACGTTTACGAAACAGACTGACCTTTTCAAGGAAACCCACTCTGACCTTTTGTTTCCAAAAATCACGGAACACAGGCTGTTCCTCACCCCCTACGACATCACCCCTACCTACAAAAACGTCGCCAACCGGTTCAGCGTGAAGTACTACCTGAATTTGGTGTTGGTGGACGAAGAAGACCGGCGGTACTTTAAGCAACAAGAAATAACGATGTTCAGGCACGAGTTGTGAAAGGTGGAGGTTGCGCGTTGGTTCAATCCTTGTGCGGTTGTGAAGGTGAAAGGTTTTGTATTTCAGACTATTTGCGGCATGTATTTATCATCGCATCGAGTGTAGTACTCTTGACTGGACTCAATCTCTTTCGGTTTTGAGTTTCGCGGCGAACGCGCTGACCCGCCGGTGGCCTTCCCGCGCAATTTGGTTTCCCGCGTCGAGCTTCAGCGCGTTTCCGAAATCAGCAGCGCTCAAATCGAACCTCTCTAAATACTCATACGCCAGGGCTCGGCGGATCATGGCTTTGATGTGTGACGGTTCGTATTCCAACGCGAGGTCGCAATCACGGACACAGGCTTTGACGTCCGAGAGTTGCCGACGCGCTTCCGCGCGGTTGGCGAGAAGCGCGGCGATGTTTTTTGACGGTGCGGCGGCGTGGCTTGGCTTTTCCTTTTTTTCGTCGCCATCGCTTTGGCGATTCGCACCAACATCGACGCCATCTGTCAACCGTACCCCCAGCAAATCAAGCCCGACCGTGTACCACCCGATGGCGTCTTCGTACGCGCCGTTCCGGTAACTCTCGTTGCCCCGAGTTTTCGCGTCTTCCCAGTCCTTCGGGGTGTTGGCTATTTGAACTTCCACTTTTTGCAGCGCGTTTTCGATCTGTTCGTTTTTAGGGTCGATTTGGAGACCGGCGCGAAACGCATCGGCCGCTTCAACCGGTTTCGCTAGGCTGGACAAGCACGTTCCTTTCCGGTAATACCCCTTGACCCACCTCGCGTCAAGAGAAATTGACCTTTCCGCGTCTCGCAAGGCCAACAGTAAATGCTTAACCTCGCCCGAGTCGTTAAACAGCGCGAACCGAGCCGCGGCGCGGTTCGTAAACAAAGCGGGTTTCGTGCAATCCAACCGTACGCTTTGGTGGTATAAAAAAAGAAAGTGTCAGTCCCAGACCTGGGCAAACAGTGTTGTATGAACAGAGGTAACGCGCCCTTCGCAGGACGAGTATGGAAATCCGTTACTGCGCCCTTCGCAGGACGAGTATATCGCGATGTATTGGACGATGTATGGACAAACAGTCAGAGTAATCGGTCTGAACAGTCACCAGCTTCGGTAAGTCGTCGGGATCTGGGAAACGCGCAACACGCACCTTTGGTCGTACCGATCAATCGCGTCGGGGTATTCCTTCCGCAGGTACAACGCGTTGCCCGACTCTTTGTGTGACACCGCGTCGGCTGCGGAGGGGACGGATGGCTTTTGGGACGCGTGTGAGAACACCTCTGGGGAGTAAACAGACTGGCTCTCAGCTTCCATGATGACGCGCGTCGCAGTGTCCGGACCCTCGCTCTAGATTAGAAAAGAGACGTGACAACGCAATCGAAAGAAAGGGAGGCGACCGGGTTTTCGCTGCAGCGCGAAGAGGTGTGGCCGGAGCTTTTCGTGTTCCACGCGTGGGGTTCCGTTGGCGATACGCGCAAGCCGACACGGAACTCAGAAGCGGCAAATCACTCCGTGAACACGGGGTGGCCGGTGTAACGACGCGCGACGTGAAGTGCGGCGAGGTTGGCTGATGCTTTTTCTGAGCGCTTTTTTTTTTCGCGAAAGGACTCGTCGCCTCCCCGACCACAGTACACTCTTTTCAATCCGTAACATAAAACACCCTCAATCCTGATACCTAACTTCTACCTCGTTTCGTACCCGCGACGCTCGTTTCATGTACCTCACCCCGTGACCCCACACCCTCGACCGCGTCTTGCGTTTGTTTCGGACTAACTGCTCCGTGGAACACGCGAAGGAACCTGCACCAAACGAGCACGTCCAGAAAATCACGATGCGCGCTTTTTGATTCTTCGTCGGCGGCGTCGTCGGCGTCGTCGTCGCCCACGTCCGAAAATAATGAACGGAACACACTGTGTAGGTCAGGCCAGAACGACTCGTCCCCGTCGTGCGACGCCTCCAGTAAACGAGCCGCGCACGTTTTCAAACAACTCGGCAACAGGATGGACATGCGGCAATACTCCATGTTCGTCAGCCCGGACGTGGCGCGTAGGTCCTGATTGTAAAAAATAAAGTGTCAGTCTTGTGCGGGCAAACAGTCGGGCGGATTTGGAGTTGGGAAATACTTACCAGACAAAAATCGTCACCTTCAAAAAAGTCCTCCTTGACGTATCCCGGCAAATCGCGCACCTCGCCGTTTTCGTTGGGAAGCGACGTCAAGCGAAGGGCGACCATCGGGTGCCAGACGATTGCGGTGTTTCGTTCGACAAGCGAATCGCGAGTCGTTGCGATGAACGCTTTCGCCGCGTCGTCCAGGGAGTCCACCAAAAAACCGAGTGACGCCCTGATTGTACAAAAAAAGGAATCAGTCGGTCGTGACGTGTTTATCCGGGATTGGTATAACGTAAACAGTCAGGGGTAATAACCGTCCCTTGTGGTACGAGTATGGGCATCCGGTAATGCGCCCTTCGCAGGACGAGTATGGGCAATCGCAGAGGCGGTGTGTGGTGATTGGGAAACGGCGCTTACCTCAACGCTGCGCCGTTGGAAAGGTCGGGTTCGTACGGCATCAGCCGCGGCGGGTCCCATTTAACAAAGTTTCGTGACTGGCGCGCGTCGGGGAAAAACCCCGCGCCGTCCGTGAAGTACTCCGCCGCGAAACGCGCGTGCGTTTCGCCCGTACCAGCCATGCCACCCGATTGCGGATCAGCAACATCCAGAAAAGCACACGCGTCCAGGGTGCCTCGCAGAACACTTGATTCGGTGTTTACTCGTATCCTCTCCGCTTGGGTATCAGTCGGCCGCCCGTGGTCTTCCGTCGCGTCGCACATCGCCCGCGTCCGGCGTGCAAATCCGTGTCCCAGCTGTTTGTACCGGGTCATCTCGTGGAACAACGACTCGCACGTCCACCGCGCGTGCGTAACGCTTGAAAGAAAGTGTCAGTGTTGTATGGGCAAACAGGGAGGCGGGATTTGGGTTGGGAAATACGTACCTAGCCAAGCGCACGTCGACGCTGAGACAAACGTCTGTCATGAGCGGTTCGGATGACTCTGGATCTAACACCTCCACGGCTTCACTCGCGCTCGGCACCACCCGGTGCCAGGTTCCAGGAGGGATGTACACTGCATCACCAGGGGTTAGGGTAATTACTCGTATTCTTTCACAAGGTACGTCAGTGGGTAAATGGTCAGCCGCTTCGCGCGCGTTGCGAGGCGCGTCGTTCGCGCCGCGCGAGTTCCCAACGTTGCGGTCGCCGGCCAACGGGAACGGTGTGACGTGCCAAACCTTCGTGCCATACAGCTGTACCGTGACGTTGTGGTTCGCGTCGTAGTGCCAGCTCGCCTCGGTGCCGTTTTCGGGGGACGCGTACACCCCGACATCCACATCGTTGGCGAAACGAAGTCGAGCGGCGCCCGTCTTGTCCATTTTAATCGTAGTCTTGTCAGTCGTAGTTTTCGTCGAACGCGCTTCGTCGTCGCCGTCCTCCGCGAGCGTCGGGGCGTTGTACGCCAACCGGAGTAGCGAGTTTCGCAGCGCGTGCGCACCAGGGGCGTAGCAAAACGGTAGGTTCAGGGTGTGTCGCAGTGGCGCCGCCGTGCGGTTGACCATCTCGGCCGCGTCGTCGGTATCGTACCCGTTGTTGTTTTCATCAACGCAATCTTTCGAGATTAGCTTGGACACACTGCCATTTCGAAACCCCGCACGTAAGCCCTCCAGCGTTTTCGCCGAGACCTTCCAGTTCTCCACGTGGCTACCCCAGGTTTGCCGGAAAAACGAGCACGTCCCAACGTTGGGGAGGATATCGTCGAAGCTTGGCAAGGTTTCGGGGTCCATCGATTGGGATTCGGTAGAATGCGAATCTGATTGTGATTCTTCAGACCCCGAGACGTCCTCCTCCTCATCATTCGGATCAGGTGCCGCTGGAACCGGCTCGCGGGGCGATGCCTGAACCTGACCCCGAGGCGGCATGCCGACGAAAGATGAAAGTTTGGCGCGCATCCTCGCACGAGAGCGCGGCGCGACCCGGTCCGCGCGTGGCACGAGTGAGCAGGTCTAGGTCATTGACGCCCGAAAAATCGCCCGAGTGAAAACCGAGTGAAAACTCGGCAGTCGGCACTTCCCCTGGCGCTCCCGAAGGTCCCCGACGATGGCGGACGATTCCCCCCGCGCGGTGTTGACTTTAGATTTCGTGTCTTTGGTTGGTCACGTGTGTGTGGTGGTGTCGTACCCGCCCACAAGAGGGGCGTTGCTTTTGGCTGCGAGAGCCAGGGCGGCGGCGAGGGAGGCGAGCAGTAGCGCGCGTGTTGCGTCGTCTTCGGTCATTGATGAAGCTCCGTCGTTCCACGCGACGTCGTCGCGAAGCACCAGCTCGCGCGCGACGCAAAGGGCGTGTGACTCGGACGTTATCTCGCGACAACACAAACACAAAGCGCCTCACCGGTGGTGGGACACATTGGGTGCGACGGTTCGAGAGGACAGGGAGACGACTCGGGATGACTCGTTTTCGGGACGAGCCGTTGATGGGGAGGAAAAAAACAAGCAGAAGCTTCGCGACGTTCCGGAGATTCCACCGAAACTGGCAGCGCGCGAAACCGAAAAACCGAAACGTGTCGCGACGTTCGCGCCTTCTCGCCCGGGATGGCGCGGCGGAGGGATCGCGGTGAATAAAAAGAAGAACGCGAATCTTCTCGACGGTGTTGCGTCACCACCCGTGGTGAAATTTCAGGCCATCGGAGGTAACGTGAACACCACGGTGATGATGAGACAGGAACCGATGCGGTTACGACGGGAAAACGAACCCTTCGAAAAACGAAACCTTTCGAAAAAAAGCGAAATCGTGTCTCAACCGTCGCTCAAAAACGTGCCGCCCCGGGTTCGGGCGAAAGCCAGGGCCACAAAGATCGCGAGTTTGGAACACTCTGGAGGGTCGTATCAAGGTGCACCACGTGAAAAAACATCGTGTGATGCACGCAACACGAGTTTCCAAAAAACAACGACTAACGCCCGAGTCGGCGGCGTGCCGTCGACGCTGGGTTTGGTGAAGTGTAGTAATTGCGGAACGAAGCAATGCAGCGTTTTAGTAACCTCGTCCCAAAATAACTCACGAAGGGACGGTCTGTGGGTGGACCAGGGAACGCACCGAGGCGTCATACGGAAAGGAGCGCAAGGCGTCAACATGACTAAAAAAATAACAGAACCCTTAGGCAGTGGTACCTCAAACTTCGCGCCTTGCGCGCGATGCGGCGATGTTTTCTATTGCAGCCCGGAATGCGCTTCCGAAGATTGGCAGCGACACCGCAAAAATAACGAGTGCGCCGGCGTTCGCTCCGGGTTCGGATTTATCGACGGCACTTCGGTCGGGAATATCGACCTAGGGTACGTGCGGGGCGAGCGGGTTGGTTCCACCGCGCGGGACGGTTTTTTGCGAACCAGCGTTGGGAGGGGAAGGTAGTGGGAGGGAGTATCGACATCAACGATCGATTGCCAAAAAACGCCTCAAAAATAGCATTAAAAACGCCAGCTGTTAACAAACGATTTTCAAACATAAAACAGTGGTGCTCACCTCGCTTCGGAATCAGATCGCGACCGCGCGCGTTCGTGATGACGACGCGCGCGAGTCGCCCGCGCGGGTCGGTATTGGCAACGCGCGGCCGCGAGACTGGCTCGGAGTCCGGCAATACCTCGCTTAAGTCAAACCCGGGAAGCGGTTCCGTTGTCGCCACGAACACCGCGCGTCAGTGTTTGGCGCACGTGTGTGAATCCCTGAAACGACTCGGGGTTGGTACTTTTTCTCGCGGAAGTAGGTACGAAACCTCGTTATCCCCCGAGCTGTTACGCCGCGCGAAGTTCGACGAGCCATGCGCGGTGGAACCCCTTTGGGTAGCGTTGCACGATTTGTATTTAGTCCGCGCGGCGGGGTTTCCGGGTCCGGAGGTTTCCGGGGAGGTGCTGCGAGGGATGCGAGATGAGGATGGCGCGAATGATGGAGACGGCGACGACGAAGGTAGCGACGCTACCGAAGCTAACGGCGCGAACCGCCCAAGCCGTACCTCCAACAAAGCCCTCGCGACGTACACCGCGGTGGCGTTGACACACCTGGCGATTGAAAAGTACCCCCGGATCGGCGAGTTACGACTCATGGTCGGGGGCGGGGGCAACCGGGGCAACGTGGGCGGTGCGTCGTCGCGGTCGTTACTAATCGCGCTGGCCTGGAGGTAAGTATTTCCCATTTACCACATTCCACGACTGATTTCCCATACAGAACTGACACTTTCTTTTTTTCATCCAGTCTCGAGAAACTGGACGTGTTTCAAATCGCGCACGCCGACCGAAGCGCGTGCGTTTTGGGTCAAAGTTTGGGGGCCCTAGGCGCAAACAGTCAGGGAACCACACCACCTCCCACTTTGCCTCCGTACCCGTTGGATGCCGCCTCGTCGTCTCAAAGCGCTCGCGCCGCGGCGCTCGACGCGACGGCGCGCGAGACGGAATACATCGACGCGGCGAAGGCGTGCGTTGGTGGAAATAAAAGCCAAAAAATATTGAACCTGGAAAAGCAAACCGCCTTGTTCGCGCAGCGTGCTTGGCAGATGGCGGCGCACACGCATTCCCTGGAAAAAGCACGCGCGGTGGGTCGGTGTGAGTTGTACCAGGCGCAGTTAGTTGGAATCAAGGTGAGACGGGGGAAAGTCTCTTCCTCGCCGGGCGACGGGTCTGTGCCGTTAACCGCGTTTGAAGTTCGATTGGCCACGGACGTCAACGCACGAAGACGAACCCAAAGCGCGATGCACTCCGTACTAATCGTCAAAGACCTGCGAGACGTCTGCATTGATATGTCCAAAACGTTCTGGGCGTGGATGAAGTCGGTGCTTGAGCTGGAGGAAAAGGAAGACACTTTGGGTGGGTCTTCCGGTGATGATGCGAACTTCGCGGAGACGAAAGAAAGCACGGTAGTTACCACGGAAAGTAACCACGGTAATGAGGAAGAAAGTCCCTCCAGTAGTGGTTACCAAACTTCCCGTAGTACCGTTACCTCGCTAACAGACGAGGTGGAGGTTTTGGCGAGGAAAATAGGCCCGCTCCTTCGGTCGCGCAGACGGGACGTGGAAACCGTGGCGAAACGGTGGCGTTTGGAACGCGAGGCGAGCGCCACGGATCCGGACGTGGCGACTGCTTTGAAAATATTGGCCAAGGATGCGAGTTCGAAACTTCCCGGAATGGGCGGGTTCGAAGCGGGGGCGCGGGGGAAGATTGCAGGAAAACTTACGAGCGCAAAACTTGGTGACCAGAAACACAGTGGCACGACAACAGGAGGTGGTAAGGATGCTCCAGTAGGTTCCAGTCACGATGGCGACACAGAAAACGCGGCGTGTTCTTTGTCAAAGTTCTTCCAGACTAAGTGCGTCTTGAGTTTGAGTCAAAACGCGTCGCGCGTCACACCGGTGGGGGTGGTGGACTTGTTAACTAAAAGCGGCGCGTGCGTGGGTCTCGACACGGGTGTGTTCTTTTCTGAAGACACGGCAACTCAGGCTCCAACACAAGAATTAACTCAGGAAGTGACTCACCAAAAAAGAAGTGACTCAACGTGGTTCGGGGAAACCAACCGCGGCGAAAATCGAAAGCGCTCCTTCGACGCGCGCGAGACGTCGGAAGGCGCGGTCGCGCGGTTGGGTGTTACGTTACGCGAAACCGACGCGATGCTACGCGCGGTTCGGACATGCGCGGCGGAGTTGTTACAAACCGAAGTCACCAGAGCCTTCGGGGCGAACGACGAGACTGGGGGTTTCGTGTGTCACGGGTGGGACAGGTAGGTTTGGCTTTTTGAAAGTGTAACTTTTGTTTATCAACTCGTGTTACTTTTTCACAACTTGCAATTGTTCATCACCACGGCAGTGGGTACACGTTGGCGCACACGATGTCGTCGCCGATCCTGTCCGGACCGACCGGTCGCCAAACACTCCTTATGCAGATGAAGTCTATGCCTCTGAACTTCATGCCCACTTTTCCTAGCTTCGCGACGGACGGTGGCAGTTTGACGAACACGTCGTCCGTTTCGTCGTCGCCGCTCCAATCGTCGTCGTGATAGAAAACCCACCCATCTTCATTGACTTCGTTGCACGTCGCGCCCTCGCAAGGCGCGCGTACGAAATCATCCGCGAACCCCCCCTCGGCCTCTTCACGTAGGTCCTGTAATTTGCGCTAGTACCCTTCTTTGTGTAACCGAAGCAGCCCTTCCTGAATTCCCTCCGAGTCGAACGTACCCGAGGCGCGGATTTCGGCGAGCATGGTCTCGACCACGTCCGCCGAAAACGTGTGTAGCAGATGCCCGTGGTCGCCGCAGTGCGTGACAAGCCCAAGGAGCGTCTCCGCAATTTGTTTCTTCTCCCGGATCGGCTTGTCGCGTTCGTCCAGGAAATCGGAGATGTTCTCGAACAGGTGCGATGCGCCGTGCGTCGTCAGGAACGACGACCCCCACATCTTTTCCTCGGGGGAAGGGGCGACGCACCCGCACGCGCATTGCCGCCACCCATACACGTGCACGTGCCGCTCCAACTGTTTCATACATTTCTTTCGAACTCTAGGCGCGGGGGGTTGCGCGTACGCCATGAATTGTTTGAAAAGGCCAAGGAGCGTAGGACCGCGCACCACGACGCGCGGGGTGTCATCCGGAGCGTCGTCGCGCGCGCGCTTCATGGTCTGCGCGTGTGAATTTGAATGTAGCTGACAAGCGGCAGTTCGCGCAAAAATGGCGCAGAGCCGTTCATCGCGATTTCCAAGTCAACTCTCCACTCACGCTTCGCAATCAGTCCAAGGCAACGCGCCAGATCTGCCACTCCCTGGTGCGCCGCACCCCCCTGGCTCGGCGCGAACCCTCGTCGCGGACGCGGGTCGACGTCCCTGGAACCGGAACTCGACCCATCACACCTTCACTTGTCACACCAACGAACACGCGCGTCTGCTGCTGGCGTCCAAGAACGAAGTTCAAAAACGCGCTTGGACAGCTCAGCTCGTCTCCGCGGGTCAAGTTGGCGTCAAGTGCTTGTTGCTTGTGCAGTGCTTCCTCGGCGTGTGACCGCGCGCGCCGCGCGCGCCACGATGCCGTTCGACACCATCTCTGAATTCCCCACCCTGGCGCACATTACGGTGTCGTGTGTCATAAATGACACGCCGCAACGCCCGAGGCGGGGCGGGCACATGCGGACCAGGTCCGCGGGGAATGGGGATTTGGATTTCGAGGTCGTTAAACGCGGGCACTCGAGGACCGCGAGTTTTGACCACGCGGGGAATGTGTCGCAGACCTGCGCGATGATGGACGACACGTTTCCCGATACGCAACACCACCGACACCACCACCACCACCACCACCGACTTCCCTTTTCCGGAACCTCCCCGACGCCGTCGAACTTCGGGGTGTCGCCGCTAAGCGCGAGCCCCGTGGACGCGGCGGAGGGCACGCGCTGGAGCGAAGATGGCACCACACTAAAAAAAGGCCCCCGAATTTCCCCAGTCAGCGTGCTCATGATTCCGGCGCTCGATCTGAGCGTAGACATTTCCTTCGACGACGAGATGGACGTGGGTAATTGTGGGAGCGCGATGGATACGGACGGGGGTAACGGAGGGGGTTACGCGTCATACCCACAGAACACGAAAAGTCCGAAGTTCGAATCCTCGCCGGGGTTTCGTTTCGGAACGCGGACTACAAACACAACTGGCGGCCCTTCGCTGCACCTTGGTTCGGATTCGTTCAAACAAGACGCGGATGCCGCGGCGACGCCAAAGGGCGCCAGACTAAACGCCCCCACGAACGGTTTCGGAACCCCGGCTGGTGATGCGAACAAGATTGACAGCGGGTTCAAGAACGGCTTCGGCGCGATTCCGCCGACGCCGGTTCGGCCGAGGCGGCTGGACGAGGACGACGACGATGACGACGACGGCGAGCCGTTGAAAGCGTTCGGATCGCAGTTCCAAGTCGAACACGACTCTTCGGAGGTACGGCCTCCTGGGCTTTCCCAAATAGAAGGCACACTGTTTGCCCACACACAACTGACACTTTTCGTTCACACAACCGCAGTTCCGCATTCATCACGGGAAATCAAAATCGACGGACCACGTCACCGACGACGACTGGGAGCTTTCAAGTAACAGCGACGGCGACCGCGGTGACGATGGAAACGTGGAACCGGTACCGTTCTCGTTCAACGCGTCGACTCTAGGGTCGACTCAACAAGGTTTAACTCAAGGGTTATCTCAAGGAAAGCCACCTCGGCGGGTTCGTCAGCCCGGCGAAGAAGGAGTTACTGACGAAAAGTGGAAACAAACAAAAACGCACTCCAGAGGGTTCCGCGCGCCGAAGCTCGAGCGCAACGATTCCCTCTCCCAAACAAAACTTTTAGCTCAAGCCGGGTTACAACGCAGCGAGAGCTTGAAGTACGCGAAAGACTTTCCGTTCGGAGATGGGGTTGGTGCTGAAGGAGGAGTTATTCACTCAAGAAGTGCTTTCGGCGACGTTGACGTGAACGTCGACGCGAACGCGTCTCCGTCGGGACGCCAACAAAAACCGTCCTCGATTCCCGACACGTTCACGTTCGAGTCCCACTTCTCGTTTCACAAAGTTTTAGGGAAAACCCCCACCTCGGAAGCTTGGTTAGTCACCAGCAAAGTGAGCGGGGTCAAGGTACGTAGTGCATTTTCCAAATCCAGGCACACTGTTGTATCGAAGATGGTGACTGTTTGTCCAGGCCATCGCGATACACAAGATTGACACTTTCTTTTATCGGTATCAGTACTGCGTGAAGCGAATCACGAAACAGTTTCGGAACGTGCGGGAACGCGAACTTTGTCTGCACGAAGTCGTCGCGGTGACGAACCTGCCGGCGCACGAAAACGTACGTGTTGCGTTTCCCAAATCCAAGCACTTTTTACGGACCCTACCTGACGGTTTGAGTGTACCACGACCGTAACATGTACCAGGACGGCGACACACCAAACGTACTTCACACACGCACTGTTCGGCCCGAATCCCGCCTCCCTGTTTACGCGTACGCGTTACGGGAAGACTTCCTGACACTTTTCGTTCACAAAATCAGGTCGTGAAATACCACCGCGCGTGGCAGGAGGACCGGCACTTCTTTACGCAGATGGAGGTTTGCGAACGTGGGAGCTTCGGGGCGTGTTTGGGGAAGCTACGGGGTTGGGCTGAGGGAACCACCACCGCGGCAGGTGACCGGTATGGGCAAACAGACTGGAGCACTTCCATACATTCTTCCGCGAGTTCCGCGAAGACGTTTGACGACGGAAACGAAACGGTTCCAACTACGCACCTGCTCGCGGAACGCGACGTGTGGCGGTTCGCGAGCGACGTGGCGTCCGGCCTGGCGCACTGCCACGTTCATGGGGTGTTACATTTAGACATAAAGCCCGAAAACGTGTTCATCTCGAGTAACGGGTGTTACAAGATTGGCGATTTCGGCGTGGCGTGGATCGCGAACAGGGGGTGGGTTTCCTTTTTCGTTTTTTTTGCGACACTCGGCTGTTTCTGGTGTATGGAGTACAGTCAGCCGACTCCCGTCCCGCCCTCCCTCGGCTTCGAACTGACGACCTTCATGACACTCGTGTTGACACCGACTAACCACCTCCCCGCCTCTTCCCACTTTCGCGTGACTGTTACCCGTACACCTCCTCGTACCAAATTTGACAAAACAGGTGGGAGGTGCTGGATGGCGACGGCGGGTTCGTGGCGCCCGAGGTTTTGCGAGGGGAGTGGGATTCGGTTGGAAATTCTGGAGACTGTTTGCACGTAGAAGACGGGATGGATGGGAAGGTGGGTGACCAAAGGACCGCCAGCCTCGACGCCTTTGATTCGATTCCCGACCTGGCGGCTAACTCGGCTGCAACTGGTGGCAGGGTGTTTGCGCATAGCGACGGTCGGATTACCACGAGTAAAAAACAACCGGTAACCCCGACGGACCGCGCGGATGTGTTTTCGTTGGGCGCGAGTTTGTTTGAAGCCGCCGCCGGCGCGAGGTTACCGAGCGAATGGAGGTTGGGGGTGCCGACGTGGAGTGAAGAACAAGGCGTTACGGATACCACTGGGCAAAAAGGCGTCACGGAAGGCGTTACACCTGAAGAAGAAGGAAGTGAAAATCGGACGTACTGGGACGGTCTGGAGTTACCTGTGGGCCGTTCGGACGAGTTGCGGAAATACATAACCATGTGTCTGCGCGCGGAACCCACGCACCGGCCGAGCGCGTCGGATCTCGCGAAACACGCCGCGATGATCGAAAAAATGTTTTGACTAGAGAGGGTACTTTATAAATCGTAACGAAGTGTATGCAGTATTAATATCTATCTCTTACGCCGCTTTTTTACCAACCGCGCACGAGTTGACTTTCTGCGCGAACCGCAGCGAGCACAACGTTTCTTGCGAGCTTTCGTGATTCCCCGCGACGTTGGTGACCATCAACGTCTTCGCGTCCCCCCCTAAACTGGTTTGTAACAGGTAAGTCAGCTTACTGTTTCGGTACGGGATGTGTTGCTGCTTCTCCGCTAACGCCGAGATCACGTCGCCGAGGGCGGACAGGCTTTTGTTGATACTCTGCGCTTCTTTCAGCCGGTCCCCCGTCGCGCCGGTGCGCGAAAGCCGCTCGCTCCCCGCCAGGTCCACGAGGTTCAAAACCCCGTTCAAAGGCCGGCCGCTTTGGTCAAAGCCACACAGTTTCAGGGTGAACACCATGTGCGACCGACTCGAGTGGTCGTTCATCGCGGTCGCCTTGGTGGTCCGCGCGTGTTGCGCTTTCTGCATCAGCTTCGTGATTTCGCCGACAGATTTCACCTGTACAAAAGAAAAGTGTCAGTCTCTTCCGTCTTACTGTATGGGCAAACATTCTACTTGTGATATAAGAGTATAATTCCTTTTACTGACGGGTGTAGTCACGTAGGGGCAGTAACCAGTGCCTGGATTTGGGAAAGCCCCGTCTCGTACCTCGACGCTTTTCAAATGCGTCACGGTGGTGTCCCCGGTTTTCAAGCAGTGCTTCACTTCGTGCTTCTCGCCAACCGAAGCGGAACCAGCACTGCCAAGCAAATCCTTAATGTCCTCGTTGTAAATCTCCACCATCGTCGCGGTGACCACGAAGTTGTGTGGGCAATTAGTGTCGCTGTTTTCTTTGGAAGAGCCGCTTGCTTCGTCGCGCGCCGCGAAAATCTGTTCCACGCACCGCGGAATTAAACCTCGGTTTTTGTTTTTCGCGACGTCATCTGGCTCAACCTCGCCCGAATCAACAGCAGTATCTCCCAACATCGTGTACGTCTTCCCGCTCCCCGTCTGGCCGTACGCAAAGATGCACACCTGGAGTAGGTAAAACAAAGTGTCAATCTTGTATATCGCGATGTATGGACAACAGTCACCAGCTTCGGTAAAACAGGGAGTCTATGATTTGGGAAATGCGGGGACGTACCTTGTACCCGTCCAGGGCGCTTCGCACTAAGTGTTCCACGTCCTCGAAAACTTCAGACTGCGTACAAGTCGCGTCGAACACCTTGTCGTACGTAAACGCGAACGGTTTGTCCTTGCCAGGCGGGGCTAGGGAAATAACCGTGCCCGCTTTCTCGCCGAGTTTGGGAACACTCAACAATGACTGGTCCAAGTTCAAACCGCCGCCTTGTGTAGTACCGGTAACCGTTTCATCCCCACACGCAGGCCGGACCCGACAAAAAACCCGGATGTTCCCTTTCAGTTCCTGGACCTGGTTGTGTAGCGCGCGTCGCACCACGGAGGCTTGTTTCAGCTCGGCGTCTTTCGATTTTAGCAAAGACGTAAGCATCGCGCATCGCTCCTCGAGAGTTTTCGCGGCGTGTTCCTTCTCCGTGGCTTTCGTGTAAGCCCCCGCCGCCCCGGCCGCGGTTTCGGAAAGCTCCCGTCTCGCACTCGCAAGCGCGTTGGCGCACTCATCATGCGTCACCCGCAACGCCTCCAGTCGCGTTTGCAACGAAGACGCGTCACCCGCCGCGTTTTCTGCCGATACCCGACGTTTCGATTCGAGGTCAAGCTCGCTCTCCAACCGGTTAATCTTGTCGCCGTTCGAGTCCAATTCGGACTGGAGCGAGCATACCTTGGCTTGGGAAACGGCTACCGACTGTTCCAACGCCAAAGTGCTTTCCTTCAACTCGCCAAGAAGTTTCGTCGCGGCGACGCGTTCGCTTTCCGACGAAACCCCGCGTTCTCGCGCCTCGTCCCCGGATTTGCGAAGGTACTCGCTGTTTTCGTGAAAGAAAAGTGTCAGTCTTTCGTAACTTGTATTGAGCAAACAGTCGAGAGTTGGATTCTAATCAGTCACAATAGTGTGGCACTCGACCAGGGGCTGTAAACAGTGCCGGAATTTGGGAAAGCCCCAACGCCGTACCTCTCCGCCTTGGCGACTTTCGCGTCCGCCTTTGCTTCCGCGAGCTCCGCGGCTAGAGTCTCGACTCTTGGTTCCAGCGCGTTCCGGTGCGCTTTAGCCCCGGAAAGCTCGTCACGTAACGCCGCGGTTTCCCGTTTGTGCGCGATTTGCAAGTTGTTCGCGTCGCGCTCGGACGATTCGTGTCGCTGCTCCGCCACCGCGAGCTGGCTCTTGACTCTGGTCAATTCGTTATTCACCTCGTCCAGCCGTTTCGTGGCCGTTTCCAGATCACTTCTGGCACGTGCTAAATCGGAAGACGAGTGCTCCACCGCGTCTTCCAACCGTGATGCCCGCGACTTGGCCTCCGCGCACGAAACGTTCGCCACCGCCGCCGCCGCGCGCGCTGCTGAAGCTTCTTCCCGCGCCGCGTGCAGCTGTTCCGAAACGCCCTCTTTCTCCGCAACCGCCCGCGCCAAGTCCCCGTGCAGTTTGTTCGCCTTGGCCGTTTCTTGCGTTTTCTCTTTTTCGTGTTCCAACGCAGCAGTCTTCGCCGCCTCCAGCTGCGCCTCCGTACCCGAAAGCTCACCTCTCAACGTCCCCAAGGTTTCGTGCGTCTTCGCTTTTTCGGATTGAAGTAAATCGATCTGGTGCTGCAGCGGCTCGGTGGCTTTGCTCAATTCAGCTACGCGCTCATTCGCCGCTTCAAGAGAAGCACTCAAACTCGCCACCTGTTCCTTCTTCGAGTTGTGCTCGGTCGTTACCGAGGCCAGGGAGGCCTTGGCGGTGTTATACGCGCTGGTCAGCTCGTCACTCTTCGTCACTGATTCTTTCAGCGCGCGAAGCGCTTCGGATTGTTGCTTCTGCGCCGTCGCCGCTTCGCCCGCCGCCGCCATCGCCTCCGCGCGCGCCGCTTCAAGCGCCCCCGAGGTTTCGTCGCGGTCCGCAACGGCATCCTCCGCGGTGACCAGAAGCCGCTGCATTTCATTGAACGATTCTTGCCGCGCAGTGTCCACCGCCCCCGCAATGTCCAAAATGACCCCCCGGAACTGTTTCAAAAGCGTCTTCGCTCGAGGGTGAAACTCCTTCGCCACGGCGAGCTGCGCTTTGAAGTCGAACTTGGTGTCTTTACTCGCGAGCTTACACGTCAGCAAGGACTCGTACTCCGGGTCAAGGGAGCGCAGCTGTTCCGTGACCACGGAGTAGGAGTCACCGGTGCTGCCTCCGGTGCGCACTACCGTGGTGCCAGACGCGGCGTGGTGCGTCAGCACCGTGGGGACGGTGGTGGTTTTTGGCAAATCTCGAGACGACGTCGCATTTGGCACGGCACCGCGAGCTTTCGTGCTTTGCCCATGCTCTGCGGCGTTCGCGTTCTCCTTGTTCCCGCGCGCTCCTCGCCCGCTCACAGCGGCCAGCACCGCCTTGACATCGCTCACGCTCGCCCTCGTCGTAGTCGCGGTCACCACGTTCGCAGTCGCCGCCGCTAACGCGCTCGCGGGCTTTCGCGTGGGTAACGGAATCCGGGTACGGAACGCGGACGCCTCGTCGTTCCCCTCGCGGAGACTGGACATTTTGGATTTGGGGACCGGGTGTGCGCGCGCGCGAGTCCTTCCTGTCCTGTCCTGTGCTTACGACAAGAACCGCGAAAGTCGCACAAGCACGACGACGCCCCGAGCGGTACTCGAGACGAACAGGTGGTCGAACGCGCGTGTGTCGCCGAACGCGCGCGCGTGGTGTGCGACTCGTCCAGCACCGAGATCCTTTGGCGCTTTCGGGGGAACGAAACGCTCGTGCCAAATTTTCGTTTTTGGCAACCACCGAAAACCTTGGCCGTCATTTCGCATGACGCGAGAGCGGCGTGCGGGATACCGCAAAAGACTTATTAGGTGCGATGGTATGGAAGCGATGTGCTCACGACAAGTTTAAACACAACTGCGTGGAGTGCGATCCGTGTCCGCACAGCAAGTTGAAAAGCAACTGCGCGGAGTGCACCCCCTGCCCTCATGGCAAGCAGAAACACAGCTGCACCGAGTGCAACCCGTGCCCTCATGGCAAACTGAAACGCCACTGCGCGGAGTGCAACCCTTGCTCCCACGGCAAGCTGAAACGCGACTGCGCGGAGTGCACTCCCTACCCCCACGGCAAGGTGAAACGCAACTGTGCGGAATGCGACCCCTGTCCGCACGGCAAGGTGAAAAGCTTCTGCGCGGAGTGCAACCCCTGCCCCCACGGCAAGCGGAAGGGCCACTGCGCGGAGTGCAACCCCTGCCCCCACGGGAAGGTGAAAAACAGCTGCGCGGAGTGCGACCCCTGTCCGCAAGGCAAGCTGCAACGCTTCTGCGCGGAGTTCACCCCCTGTCCGCACGGCAAGCTGAAACACGGCTGCAAGGTTTGCAACCCGTGCCCCCACGGTAAGCTGAAACAGAGCTGCGTGGAGTGCAACCCGTGCCCCCACGGTAAGCGAAAACAAAGTTGTTTGGAGTGCGTCGGATGCCCTCACGGTAAGATGAAACGCTACTGCGTGGAGTGTAAGCGCCTTCGCGCGACGGAGCAAGATTGACAAATGATAAATAAAATACACGTACTACTCCGCCGCGGTTCGCGCGACCCCCCCGGTTTGTATCGGCGCGTCCAACATAGTATCCCGGGTCCCCGCGAACTCGATTTGGTACGCATCGCGAAGCGCGGTTTCCGCCGCGTGTTGCTTGCCAAAGTTGACCTTGGCGGTTCCCGCGAACGCGCCTCGGGTCAAATTCGATGAAAGGCCTTCGCGTTTCAAAGTCCCCGGCCCGACCGCGTTTTTAACCGCGGCGTACTTTCCGTCATCGGGAACCCCGTCCACCGGGGTATTCAGTCTCCCAAAAGTGTGTCGCATTTCTGTCACCCGAGTGCGTTCCTTTTCCACCGCTTCCCGTTTCTCACGCAACGCATCCCGTCGCATGGTCTCGTCCTCCTTACCCGCCGCGCGCAGTTTTTTCTCGTACTCCATCTCAAACGCGCTCTTTTCCCGGCTTTCCTTTTCGCGACTTTCCTTCGCCCTTCGGCTCTCAACCTTCCTGGTCTTCGCCGCGTCGAACCTTTCTTTCGCGACTAGCAATTTTTGTAACCCGTGCGTCCTGTTCTGCCCGACCAGTCCTGACCGCTCTTTTCGCTGGCCGGCGGTCGGGTCGCTCGCGGTTCGCGTTGATTCGTGAAACGCATCCGCTTCCGCTTGCGCGCGCTTGATCTTTTCAGCGCGTTCGGCGTCTCGTTCTTTTGCTTTCAATTTAGCCTCAACCGTTCGCGCGTCCGTTTCCCGTTTCGTAACGACTTGTCTCCGTCGCTTCGCGTCTTCTAAATCCCGTGTGTCCCTTCGTGTTTTCAGTGACATCGCGATCCCTTCGTGGTGACGGTTCACATCCGCTAGCTTATCCGCCAGCATGGTTTCTTTTTCCAATCGCTGCGTCCGAAACCGTTCCCTGCGGTTGGTTTCTTTCCGCTCGGCTCTTTTCGCGACGAGCGTCAACCGCTCGCGCAACTCCGCCATCGACATGTCCTCCAGTAACACCGTCCGGGCCATGCCGTTACCGTCGGCGGTCCGAACCGACCTCTCCATCGACGTTTTCGAATGTGCCTGACTAAAAGCCCCGGCACCAGACGGACCTTCGTCAGGCGCCGCCGCCGCCGCCTTGATCCGGCGCACCAAATCCGCCTTGCGCTCCAGTTCGCGTTTTTTCGTCATTTGCAGTTTTTGCGTTGTTTTGGTTTTCTCCAAAGCTCTCAATTCTGCGTTTGCCTTTTTTTCCAATTGCAGCGCCTCTCTCGCCAGATCAGCCTTCTTCTTCTCCAGCTCGATTCTTTCTTTCAGGTGCTTGGCGCGCTCCATTTGCGAGGACTCGTTCGCTTCCCGCTTGGCTTTTAAAACATCCTTCTCGATTCTCGCGTCCATTCCTTTCTTGGCGTTTTCGACGAACTTTTCATCCACCGCCGCTTTCGCGTCGTCGTTGGAACGTTCCATCTCCAACCGCGTCTGCTCGATTTGCGCAAGTCGCGCCGCTTCATCCTCCGCCCGCATCTTCGCCCGCCAGTTTTCGTACCCCGAGCTGTTTTTGTGAAACAAAAGTGTCAGTCGTGTATATCGCGATGTATGGACAAACAGTCAGGGCAGAGGTAAGACGTCCCTTCTGGTACGAGTATGGGCAAACAGGGAGGCGGGATTTGGGAAAGCCCCAAGGCCGTACCTGTCCCGCAAACCGCTCTCGAAATTCTCAATCGCGGCGACTTCTTTTTCTCGGTGCTTTTGCAAAACCGAATCGGCTCGGAGAATGAACGCGGCGTTCGTCTTGACGGGGCCGTTTTTGCTCACGAACCCGGGCTGGTTCGAGTTCGGTACCGGCTTTCCAATAGGCACCAACTCTGCCTTGACCTTCTCAAGCGCCTCCATTCGCTCCTTGTCTACCTGGGCTATGACCCTGTCCAGGTTGGACGGGCGCTCGGACGCGATTAGTTTGAAAACCAAGCTCGGGTCGGCGTACCTGTTTTAAAAAACGAGCGGCGTGTGGGGAAACAGTCAGTAAGTAATCGTAATAAAAACAGTCAGTGCAAGACTAAGTATCGAACGGAGTGAGGGTAGTGCGGTCGCGTGGTACTGAGGGTCAGAGCGTAGGTCACATCAGGCCGTCAATACCGCGGTACGTACTTTTCAGTCACCGTTTCTTTGTTTTTTTGTTTCTGTCGTTCGACCGCGATTTCGTCGACCGTCGGCCCACGCCGGTTCGTCCCGACCGGCACCGGGTTCGCCTTGAATTTCGCGACCGGCGGTTCGTCAGGTAACGCAGGCCGTGGGCGCGACGGGCGTAGCGCGAACGGCTCGGGGACCGTGGCGGTGAGGATTTTTTTTGTGGACTTTTCCTTTTTGGTTTGTCTCGATTCTTTCGCGAGGTTTCTTCCGCCGTCATCTCTTACCCTAGAGTCATCCCCCATTTCGTCGTCGTGTCTGGAGGCACTTCGTTGCCGAGCACCGTCATCGTCACCACTGTCGTCACTGGAGCTAACCTCTCCCCCGAACCCTTCCACTTGTTGCTTAAATTTCTTGAGTAACAACTCACCATCGTCGCGATACAAATCAACGCCCCCCAGCACGTTTTCCACCCACGCGGCGTCGTAAGTTTGTTTCCACTTTTTGCCGACCTCGCCGGTTCGTAACTCCGAAGTGTCAAATAAGAACTCGAGAAACGGCACCCCGAAGTTCACGGACGACGGGTGCGCGTTGATCAAAGACGCGAGAGCGCCGAACCCGAGTTCGTCAGCGCGAAGCAGAGCTAAGTAGGAAACTATCCGGGTTTCGTATTTTTCTTTGCGATGCAGCTTGCCTTTGAGTTTAAAAGAAAAGTGTCAGTCTTGAGAAAGGGTGTACTGTATAGGCAAACGGTGCACTTGTGATGTATGTAGTTGTAACAGTTACCATGGTAACAGTTACTAGTGATGTGTCACTTTACCGCAGTACTGGTAAATGTGACTAGTAGTGCACTCGACCAGGGGTTGTAAACAGAGTGTCAGGATTGGGAAACGCCCTAGGCCGTACCTTTGTGAACCTCAAACAACCCATCCACGAACGCGTCCAGGAACTTTTCGTAGCGCACCGTGCCGTACAGAACCTGCCGGCAAAAAAGCTGGTCGTGCGGGTGCCGTACTTTCTGGCCCCAGCCGCCTCGGCCGGCCAACCTGTGGCTCTTCAAATAGTCGTACCGTTTCAGCTCCAACCCGAAAGCGCCTTCCTCTGCGGATGCGAAGAACTGATCCGCGTGCGCATCGAGGGTCATCTTGTCCCCGTTGAAACTTCGCAGCAAAGCCGCGCTGGCGTTTAACAGCCCTCGCGGCGGCAGCAGCCGTAACGGCGCCTCAGGCACACGGGGTCTTACCATGATGTCCGTGGGGACGGGGACGGGCATCTCGTGGTTTGGCCTGTCTCGATGATGTTATTTAGCCGAGGGCAAAAATGGTCGTCGTAGGAGGGACCAACCGAGCTGACGTCCTTGACCCGTCCGATACCCGTTTCGTCCACGCGCAACCCCGCGAGCCCTGTTTCACACAGTTACAAACACACCGCGCGCGCCGCGGTCCGCGTGCCACGCCCTTCCGAATCGCCGCACCCGCGCGCGCGAGCCCTCTGTGTTTGCTTTGACCGAATGTGGTCCGTCTGAGGAACGTCTCGATTTGGCGCGTTCGGTGTGCCCGCCGGTGGTCCCGGTGAATCAATGCAGGGTCGATTTCTTGGAAGGTTTCGGTCAAACGAGGGCTTGATAGGCACCTGGTTGACGCTGATACCCGAGTGCATCCCCAAACCTTTGCTTTCGCGATTTCGGCGTCTCCGAAAGCGAACGGAACGAGACCACGTTGTATTTTCCGCGCTCCCCTCACAGTCTCGCACACGTCCTTAGGGTTGAGCAACCCCAGGTAGGAAACCGCGTTTGACAAAAATGCCCACCGCGCACGTCCTCGTCGCGCTGTCAAGTGTCGCGTTTACGTGCGCCAGTGGACACACGTTGCGGGCGATTCGGGAACGGAGGGATCCCGCGTTTTCGCGAAGGGTTCGGGAGAAACGAAAAGCAAATTCGAGTTCGGAAGCCCTTGCGACGCCAACGCGAAACGTGAAAGTCAACTCGTCCCCAGAAATCGAAGCCCTGCGAGTGGTACCTTCGTGGCACGAAGCCGGGTCCCCCGAAGAACGCGTGAAACAGTTAGGGCTGGACCTCGACGGAAGGGTAGCGGCAAATCCAGCCGGGGTGTTTTACCCGGTCGTGCTTGTTGGTGACTTGGCCTACGTGTCCGGCCAAGTACCCCGGTTAAACGACGGAACCTTGATCCTTGGTAAGTGCGGTACTGACGACTTAACCGAAGACGAAGCCGTGGAAGCGGCGCGCGTCGTGGGGCTCACCATGCTCGCCACAATGCGGCAGCAGTTCGGATCTCTGGACAACATCAAACGAGTTGTAAAAGTGAACGGATTCGTGAACTGCGCAGACGATTTCACTCAGCAACCTTTGGTCGTAAACGGGTTGGCGAATCTGTTCATCGAGGTTTTCGGCGCCGCCGGGAAAAGCTCGCGGTCCGCGGTGGGGTGCTCCGGGCTACCCCTAGGGATTCCCGTGGAAGCGGAAGCGATCGTGGAGCTGATGTAACGGTTGCGACGGCGAACGGCATCCTTTTTCATTCGACCCAGAAATATCCAAAACTGTCAGGTGTCAAATCCTACTCCTCATCTCTCGTCATTCCGTGTCCGCGTATCACTTCAACCCGCGCGCTTGGTCATCGCCATGTCCTCGTTCGCGGTCACGTCCGCGGTGGCGCCGATACGACGTGCGCGTCACGCGCACGTCGTATCGCCAAGAAGCGCGGTCGTCGCCGTCCGCGCCACGTCGTCTTCCAAACGCAAAGACGACGACAACCAACCGAATTCCAACCAACCGGAAACTACGAACACGTCATCTCGTCGCGGTTTGCTGTTGTCCGGCGCGTCTGGTTTGGCACTGGTCGACGCTTCGTCGATCCTCTCGCCCGGCAGCGCGACCGCGTCCCCGTCGTCGCCCCGAGTAACCCCCGACCGGGTTGAGGATGGAACGAACGTGCAATCCGTTGAATCGAGATCGCCGGGCAAATCTTCAAATGCAGTTCAAAGGAAGTCCCCGTACGCGCGGTGGAGCGGCACCGAAGCGAACACGTCGGTGGGCAACGGGTCGTTGTTCCTCTCGCCGATGGGCGTCGGCACCTGGTCATGGGGAAACCAGTTCGTGTGGGGGTACGACGAGTCAATAGACCCCGAGCTGGAGAAAGTTTTCGTGCGAGCCGTGGATGCCGGGATCAACGTATTCGACACCGCCGATTCGTACGGCACGGGCAACGGCTTGGACGGCCGGTCCGAGGTTTTGCTTGGCAGGTTTCTGAGGGACTACCCGTTGAAGTCACAGTTACGTGGTTCGCTTGATGCTAAGATAGCGAGGCAAATGTCGGTGAACATCGCGTCCAAGTTTGCGCCGTACCCGTGGCGGGTCACCCCTAAGTCAGTAGTGCAAGCGGCGAAAGAGTCGTGCGAGCGTCTGGGCAAGGATTCAATCGAGCTCGGGCAACTGCACTGGAGCACGGGGAATTACCAGCCGCAGCAGGAAACGGCGCTTTGGCAAGGGATCGCGGATGCGTACGACCAAGGCGTGATCCGAGCGGTTGGGTTGTCGAACTACGGACCGAAGCAACTCAAGGTACGGCACGGCCTTGGGGCCTTCACCGAATCCCGCCGACTGTTTGCTTCTTCAAAGACTGACATTTTTTTTCACGACGAAGGCGGTGGCGAAATACATGGCGAAGCGCAACGTCCCGATCGCGACGCTGCAGGTGCAGTACCACCTGCTGTCGCGCTTCCCCGAAACCAACGGCACGCGGGAGACGTGCGACGAGCTCGGGATTAGGTAAGGGCCTTTCCCAATCACCACACACCGCCTCCCTGATTGCCCATACGAGACTGACACTTTCTTTTTTATCGTACCAGGCTGATTGCGTACAGCCCGCTGGGGCTGGGTTTGTTAACAGGTAAGTACTCCACGCAAAATCCTCCTCCAGGGTTACGGGGTTTTGCGTATAAGGAAGTGTTACCCGCGTTGCCGGGGTTACTGGACGTGATGCGAATCGTCGGGAACGAACATACCGACAAAAGAACTGGAGTTCCAAAAACCTTACCGCAAGTCGCCTTGAACTGGTGCCTGTGCAAAGGTACGTGTTGGGTCTTTCCCAAATCCAGGCACACTGTTTCCCCATACAAGACTGACGTTTTCTTTTATTCATCGCAAGACACCACGCCGATTCCGGGGGCGAAAAACATCGCTCAATTAAACGACAACCTCGGCGCGCTCGGATGGCGGCTCACGGAAGGCGAGGTTTTTGAGCTGGACAAGGCGGCGGCAGCGGTAAGTATTTCCCATTTACCACATTCCGCAGACTGATTGCCCATGCAAGACTGACACTTTTCTTTTTACAATCAGGCGGGGAAAAGCACGAGCCAGAATATTTTCAACACCGCTTGAGTTTCTGCGTTTTTGCGTTTTTTACGAAATGTCACGGAAGGACTTACGCCGCGCTTTATACAACACTAACGGGCGCCTAAAGAGTCATCGCAACCTTGGTATCTAGCGACGCTAACCCTCCTCGCTCCACATCTCGCGCTCGGGATTTCAAAACCTCGTCCTGCACTAAATTCCTTTGTTGTTCGGAGAGCCACGGCAGCGCGGGTAGGGCGAGGTCGGCTTTGTGGTTTTTCGCGTCGTTTTGCTCATCGTTTTCTTCATCCGCGAACTTCTCCGAGCGCGCGTCCCTTCGGTCGACTCGTTTCTGTAGTCTCGCCATTTTTGCGTCAAAGTTCGTGACGTACGCGTGAAACGGATGTTTCGGGTCGTTCAAGGGGTTTTGTTTCGTTTGGTCGTATCCAACGTGCGTGCCGTCAGGATTGGTCTCAGGTTCTAGGTTCATTTTTTTCAAATACAAAGCGTGCTCCGGCCAAGTCACCTGTTTTCGTAAAGGAGACGTGTCAGCGTCAGTCTTGCCAGGCCGCGTGTACGAGTAAACAGTTACCCGTAATCCGGCCTCCCCACGGCGCGTTCCGATTTGGGAAACCCCCAACACCTACCCCGATGCCGTGCCGGAAGCACTTTCCCGTCTTAGTCGTGTTCGCGTCGCCGTCGTTTAGCCGCGCGTACTGCACTAAATCAGCCCAGTCTCTCCTAGCAGCCACGGCGTAGGGGTTTCGGTTTGGTTTTTCGGAAGATAAACTCCCGTCGGGCTGGCGGTACGTTCGCTGGCGCTGGTTTTTCGCGTTCGGCGGGTCTGGGTGATTGCGAAAGAAAAGGGGTTAACGTCTTGAATACGGGTGTACTGTATGACGCGATGTATTGGACGATGGCCTGGTCAACAGGGAGGGGTACTCGGTCGGAACAGTCACAGGCGCGTTAGAGGTAAAACAGTCCAACTGTGCTGTGCGTAGTACTTCCTTTTAACGACGGCTGTGGACGTAAAACAGTGGCCACGAAGGGGCGTCCAACAGTGTGCCGCCTGATTCGGGAACGCCCCGACACGTACCTGGCACGTTCAACTCTTGCACATCGAACGCTTCGTCCGGTACCGTCCTTTGTTCTGAGATTGTAAAAAAGAAATGTCAATCGTGTGTGGGCAATCAGTCGGCGGAATGTGGTGATTGGGAAAGGCCCTCACCTTCCGCCAACCGGTCCGCGACGTTCGCTAAACTCGAGTTTCGCCGCGCCACTAAACTCCCCCTTCGCGATGGAACTCTGGTGATGGAGATGCTCGGACGGCGGGGGATGGGGGGGGTGCTGGTGCTTACCGGTGCTACGGGTGCAGAGGAAGAAGCGGGAAGGTCTTCGTTGGTCGTGTGTGTGGTTTCGCCTTTCGCAAGTCCAACCGACGAAGACGACGGAGAGGAAACGCCGCCGCCAGTGGTTCCCCCCCGGGGCTGGCGCAAACCGAGGTGCGCGGCGAGGGAAGGCATGGAGCACGAATACGCGGCGTGTGTTTACGCGATTAGACTGCGAGAAGCGTGATGACGGCGAAGCGCGCGCGAGCGAGAAGTGACGCGACCTCCTCGGCGCGGACGAACGTCGAAAGAAAAAAAAGCGCCTCGAAGAAAACGACGTTTTGGCCGCTAAAACTTTCGTCGTCTTCCGAGGAAAAGGTATTTGAAAGCGACGACCTCGTCTCTCGTCTTTTCGTCTTTCGCACTTGTTTCCCCGCCTGCTGGCATGAACCCTACCAACAACACCCCAATCCACCCCGATATCCCCACGTTCGATCCCAACGAGCAGCTCGTCTCCGTGCTTCTCTCCAACGTGACGGACCTCAAAACGCGGCTCAACCTCAGGGCGGTGAGCACCGCCTTTTTTATCGCGGAGCAGCAAGAGCCTTCGACGCCTGTGGACGTTGGGACGACGCACAGGTTCGGCGAGATCTGCTATGGGTCGGGGAATTTCAAGGACGCGTACGAGTGGTTCAAGAAAGCGAGCGAGCAAGACCAAGGGCAGGCTACGTTCAACAACCGCGACTCTATGTACAACCTCGCGATCTGTTTGGAACAAGGGCAAGGCGTCGAGAAAAAATCGAACGAAGCCTTGAAGTGGTGCAAACGCGCCGCAGAGGCTGGTTGCACGCAAGCAATGGAAACCCTCGGATCTGCATACTCTAAAGGCTTGAATGCCGTGGAGAAAGACAGAGGGATGTCAGTCATGTGGCTTGAACAGGCTGTCGCAGAGGGCGATCACCCGGCATCCCTGGTCATTTTGGGGCAAACGTATCTGCACGGGCATCCCGGGGTCGACAAAGACGCGACGCTCGGCGTCGAGTACATGGAAAAGGCAGCGGAACAAGGTCACCCCTCGGCCCAGCTCGAACTCGGGATGATGTATGTACAGAGGGGGAAGTGAAGGTATCGTACAAGATGTCGAGCTGGGTCTGAAGTGGTTGGAAAAATCTGCGGAGCAAGGTGATGTCAACGCGCTGCACGTTCTCGGCCTTCACTACGTCCAAACCCAGGAGTACGAGAAGAGCGTGTCGCACTGGGAGAAGACCGCCGCTCAAGGCCACACCGCCGCTCAACACGGCCTCGGATTATGCTACGAATACGGGCTTGGTGTGGAACAAAACTACGAGACCTCTTTAGATTTCATTATCAAGGCTGCGGAGAGTGGTATCGAGATTGCCTTGCAGGTTGGCGGATTTGGGACACGGCCTCACGGAGCATGAGCTTGGGAAACAGTTCGGATGCGCTTTTTAAGAGGAGGTAGGCTTGGATTGGAAAGAGAGAGACGAACTATTTCGGGCGCGAGACGCGAAGAGAGTGAACAGATTGGATCCAAAATAAGTACGGGGGGTGCGCAAACGCGAGATTTGGACAGTAGAGTAGTGTTTTGATCCCAAAAGGGATTTCACTAAAAACTCTTCCCTAAAACTCGTTCGTCCCATTCGTCATTCATTCAACCGCAGCTTTCCCAGCGCGCTTTTCCCCCGTTTCGGCGACCTGCCAAAGTCCGGCCCCGGGGCGTCTCTTTTTCTTAAACACCCGTGCGTCAACGCGAACACGAAGGTTACTAGTACCGCGTAGGACGCGGCTATGGTTACTTTGCAGTAGACGCCTGGCATGATTAACGCCGAAAGGGTCAGTCTCTCGGGCCACGTGTATTACGTAAACAGTCAGAGGTAATAACCGTCCCTTTGTCAGGACGAGTATGGGCATTCAGGGAGGCGGGACGTGGTGAACGGGAAAGGCCCTTACCTACTAACCAGCTAATTAGCGTCGCGGATAAGTTCCGCGTTTTGTAGCTAAAAGAATCCGGAGACTCGTCGAAGCTCCGCACCCACGCCCAGAGTTTTATGAGTAAATACCCCCCTAACAAAGCTTTGGGTTTGTTGTAAAGCACGCAACACAGAAACACAAAGGCTAACGTGACGTAGTTCCCGAAAAACTCAAACACGTTACCGTCCAGGGTTAGTTTTAGTTCGGTTAGGGTTCTCGGGACTGCGGTTGTGGACGAAAAGTGTCAGTCTTTTTATGTCTCGAGTATGGGTGTACTGTAGTGTTGTACGTAGCGCAGTCGTCCTGGGGCAGCAAACAGTGCACTTGTGATGTATGTAGTACGATTCCTTCTGATGACGGCCGTGTGCTGAAACAGTCACAGAGGGGCGAGTAAACAGTGTTTGAATTTGGTAAACGCGCATCACGTACCTTTGTAGCTTCGCCAGAAAAAATCCGCCGCGAAAAACTCTCTCCACCCTTTCGCCGGTTTCTTAAGATCGCTCACGGTGAGGTACGGGGTTTTGAACCGCGGCTTGGCGTTTCCCAAGGCGCCGTGCTTACCACTCCCGCCACTGTGACCACCTGCTCCACCTGCGCCTAGTCCTTCCTTGCGTCGTGTTTCATCCGCAACCCGTTGTCTTTCAAGCGCTTCCCCCTCCCTGACCCATTGGTTAATGTCTTGGTTGGAAAACGATAAACTCAGTGGGTTGGGCGAGAAAGCCGCCATGACGTGTTTGTTGATGACTGTTTACTCTATTGACGTAACCCCCGAGTCTATCCAGGCCTTCTTGGTTACCCGACCCTCGCACCAATTGCTATGTACGGTACCGAACGTCACGAGCACCGCGCAATCGCCCGCACCGGTTCGAACCCCACGGCGCGCGCGCGATGACCTAATCAGATCTGCCGATGAGGCACAAAATAAAAACGCGTCGAGCGAAAAGACGAAATCTGCAGAGTTTTAGAGATGGACGTGTCCCACGGAAAAAAACGGCCCTCATCTTCAAGCGCTCGTGTTCAGTGTTCTTCACATTAACACTTCCTAACATAAATACACTCCCCCGGACGGAAGACCCTCACCGGGGATGGCTTTTGGGTTTCGGCACTACAGGTTTCTCGAAAGGATAATCGTCCAAAGTCCCTGACTGTTTGCTCACTGAGTCGACAGATGATGCACTCGTTAGTTTTCCCGCAAACGGCACTCGCCGCACCTCCTCCTCCAGCAAAACGCCGTTCGTCGCGAAAACTTTAGCGCGCACTTGTGTTATCAGGGCGCACATATCAGACGCGCTGGCGGCCGTTTCGTGGGCCGTTTTCTTGGTAACAGACTGTTTACTCGTGTCACCTGTTTTTTTGTCCCCTGACTGTTTACTCATAGGACTCGCGTTGTCTCGGTACACCAGGAAATTGGCGTGCTTGTGCGACACGGCGGCGTTTCCTACTTGCAACCCTTTCAGCCCGGCTGTTGAGTTTTACCCGAAAAGTGTCAGTAGTGTATATCGCGATGTATGGACAAACAGTCACCAGCTGAGAGGTAAAACAGTCGTCTATGATTTGGGAGATGCGGGGACGTACCTTTGTCGATGAGCGCGCCTGCTGATTCCGCCCCGGTTCCGGGATTACGGAACCAGCACCCCACGCTCCGCTCCGAAAGCGGCTGCGTCGTTCGGCGCCGGCGCATACACGCCTTCGCGGTTGAAGGCGCGTTTGAATCTTTCGTGAGGCGGAACGTCGCGGAAAGAATGATCCAACCCGCGTACGCGGGGGAATTTGAGGAAGCAACTTGCTTGAAATTGTTCGCATCCTCCGGAGCATCGCCAAAAACACCAGTAGCTTTGAAATGCTTCCCCTCCTCCTGATCCTCCGTAAAAACACGTCCCGTATCATCCTCCATGAAGGGACTTGTTCGGTACCCGAACCTCCCCACCAAATCTCCCCTCGCCAGGGATCGAATCTCCGACCCATCAGGTGACACCACTTCGACTTGCCACAAAACACTCGCCGTGTCCTGCCCATCCGCGCCCGCGTTCATAAACACAGCGCCGCCCGCGGTGCCGGGAACCCCAACCGCGAACTCCAGCCCAGCCCAGCCGCGTTTTGAAAACGCGACCCCGAGGTGGTTGAAAGCAGTGCCGCTGCCGACTTTTATGAATTTGTGCTGTGGGTTGTTGTTTGACTCAAGACTCGACTCAAGACTTGTTGACTTGTTTTGTGTTTCGGCGCGTGACTTGTTGTCTGTCCGCCTGTTTTCGTGTTTTTGTGTCGCCGTGGCCGCCGCCGCCGCCGCGTCGTCGCTCTCGGCGTGTGACTTGTTCGTCCGCCTGTTTTGGTGAAGAGGGTGTATATTTTCGTGGCGTTCTCCTATGGAACACACCCCCAACAGGGAAACCGCTTCTGTCGCGTCGTCATCAATCGCGTCATCCAACGCGTCGTCAGAAAAAACCTCCTCGACGAACTCGATCTTGTTCACGAGCGCGCACCCGTCGAAGCCTTTGTCTTCGAACAAAACGTTGCTTCCTTTTCCTATGACCACGGTGTTTATTTTTTCCTGAGCGTTTGCGCGTAGGGTTTGTACGAGCTGGTGGGTGGTATACGCCTCTACTAAGAATCTCGCGGGGCCGCCGACGCCCAAAGTGCAGTAGTCCGCTAACGACGCGTTTGCGCGAGTGACTGTTTTTTGTGAAGACGCAGAATCATCACGGGATCGCAATGGCGCGTCGACCGCTCCCGATGCCTTTCCAGAGCGTTTGTCAAAGGACCTTTGACTCGAGGGAAGAAGCCCCGACTCGTTGTCTTCAAGGACCTCGTTGCGGTCCACCGCGAACGCGCGAAGAGCGCGCGTTTGAGGGCGACGCGGCGGGCGCGTTGCAGCAGAAACACTCGGAATCGAGTTGCCGCCGTTTGAGACGCCTGCTCGGTGCCGGGTGGTTCGTCGTGTTGGCAACCCATGGGTCACGCGCACAGCGGTCTCGCTACTCGACGCCGGCCCAGACGCGCACCGACCAACCGGGGTCCAGCACGACGCAAGCGGCGACGCCATACCCGCCGGAAGCGCGGTAGCGAACTGACAGGCGCACCGGCGTGTCACGTTGGAACGATCGACGGGGAGACACGTTGCTTCGTTGGCGCCACGACGATTTGAAATCGACAGTATTTTTTTTGAAATCCACCGGAAAGCTGGCGAAACCGCCTTCGTTCAGTCGTCGGACCCGCCGAAGTCGTCCGCTCGGCGTGACCCGAGTCACACCGCCCCGCGCCGCGCGGGTGATGAGGGCGCCGCGTCACGAAGACGCGGTGGTGGACGAGGCGCCGGGTGAAACACGGCCGCCGAGGCGGTACGTGGCGAGCGCAGAGGTTGGGGATTCCGAGAACTCCGCGGTGTCCAGCGGAAATGCCCCTAGTCTACGGCAAGACACCTCCGAAAACGACCCCCATCAAGATGGTACCCGCCACCCCGACGATACCTGGCACGTCGCCGGTTTCGACGTGTTTTCCACGCGCGTCAGTCCGTTACGACGGAAACGGGTTCCCCTCACACCAAACGACTTCGACTGCGACGGCGTCGCGGTGGCGAGGACGTTACGCGAAGCGAGGGGGGGTGCGGATGTTGGCAGTGCGCATCGAGATCCTCCAGTGACAAATCCAAACACAACTCGCGTCCCACTACAAAAACTGGTCCCCGGTAACAAAACCCTGCACCGCAAGGTGGCGCAAGTGCGAGGTTTGTTGTCCAACGAAATGGACCTGTCCCCTGGGGTCACGATCAGCGTGGGCAGTGGGTCGTCGCCGAGTGACAGCGCGTTGGGTGTAAAATCCAGACTGATTGCCCATACGGCGACACCCGACGCCGTCGTGGATTTTTCCCGAAGCGCGGTGGATTTTTCCCCGAGTTTTTCGATAGCCTCGACGAGTTCGGCGTGGAGCGCGGAACGTACGAACGTGAGACCATCACCGTCAAGCGCGATTGACGAAAGTCGGCACTACGTCGCTAACAATGAAACAAACGAAACGGCTGCTGAAACGGCTTTTGAAACGGCTGAAACCGCCGCCGCGCGCGACGCCCGCCGCCGGCACCGCAAGCGCCTCGCGAAAATCGTCGTGTCGCAGTGGCGGTTCTTCGCGGGGGACGCGCTGGAGTGTTTACCGGGTACGATGCATCAGCGATGGCGGGTGAAAAACAACGTATTGAAACAATGGCACAGGGTCGCGGTGGAGGAGAGTTCGCTTGCGGCGCTTCGGCAAGGTACGTAATTGCATTTCCCAAATCCAACAACTGTTTGACCATACAATACTGACACTTTTCTTTTCTTAAAGTCGCGGCGGCGCGAACGGCGCGGCTGGCGAAAACAGTCGCGGCTTTTCAGGAACGGAGCGACGCGATGCGACGTGAGGAGCTGCTTCCTGTTGATGTTGATGACATTTTCGGCGGGATGACGGATACCCAACCTACGCAGGATGAATCAACCGCAACTTCAACGTCAACCCGCGTCTTCGCTTCGGAAGCGGCGGCCTTGCTGGTCACGCGGTGGCGACGGTGGCGGCGGTTCACTTTGCGGAGTGTTACGAAAAAGACACGAGGGCGGGTGTTAGACAGCATGGCAGCAGCGCGGTGCGCTTCGCGAGGGCGCAAATTACGGAAAGCAATACTTGGGCACTGGCGCGCGTACGCGACGGCGCGAACGGCGCGGCGAATCTACAAAACCAAAATCGTCAACTCGGTGACAAAATCCATCGGCGTCAACCGCGAACGAAGGAACTTCACCCTGTGGCGAGACACCGTGGTTCGCCAACGCGTTATCGACGCGATCAACGAAGCGAGGCACGTGCGCACACGACGAACGGCCGTTTCAAGAAACGCCTTTTTGAGCTGGCGGGACTTTTTCGTCAAGCCGCGAGTTCGAGTGAAAACGTTTTCGGCGGCGTTGCGAAAAAAACGAAACGCTTCGTCGGTTGAAAAAGCCTGGCGGAGCTGGGTGTTTCGTGTACCCGATTTACGCGCTGACCGGTTGTTGGTGCGTGACGTGTGGAGTGAGTGGACCAGCGAAGTTACGCACTGCCGGTGGCGCGTCGCTAAAGCGGAGACGTTTCGAGTCTCTTTGGAAGAAAAGAAGAAACTCGCGGTTTTTCGAGACTGGCGCTTGGTCACTACCGACCAAATTCGCGACGCGAAACTCGAGTTCCGTTTGCGGAAGTTCGCGACTGGGCTTCGTGTGAAGTGGTTGCGAAACGGTTTCCGTGACGGCTTTTTGGTGCCACTGCAACGCGCGCGACGCAACAAAGCCGCGGATACGCAGGCGTTGAGGTATTTATCGGGAAAAGCGCTGCGGGTGTGGGTGCGTTTCCTTGCGAGAAGAGTTTCCAAAAAAATCAAAAATCAAGGCTCGATTTCTTTTCACAAAAAACGCTCGCTACACTCGGCGTGGCGCGCGTGGAGCGTGATTTTCATAACAAAACAGCGGAAACAGCAAACGCGGACAAAGAAAATAACCCGAGCCTTGGCTACCCGGAGGGCTTTGATTAGCTGCCGGGCTTTCATCGGGTGGTCGTACCAGTCAAAAGTCGTGGGACGAGCCAAGCGACGCGTGGTGCGAGGTACGCGTCGGGACTTTTCTCCCAAATCCGGCACACACGGTTTCGCCGTGAACGCGCCTGTGACGGTTCGGACCGAGTACGGTGACGGTTCGGACCGAGTACGGTGACGGTTCGGACCGATTACTACGACGGTTTGGACCGAGTATCCCGCCCTGTTACCCCGCCCTGTGCACACCGAAGCTGGTGACTGTTGTCCATACGTTGCCCAACAAATGGACTGACGTATTTTTTTTTTTACTCGTAGACGCGGTTCGGTTTCGCCGCGCGTTTCTCGCCGCCCGCGCTTTCTCCGCGTGGCGCGTGGTGTTCGACGAAACTCGCGCACTAAATGCCCTGTGCGAAACAAAGCTTCTGTTGATAACGCGGACGCTCGTTGCGTTGAAACAGGCGCGGGGTTTCGGGGAGTGGGTGGAGTGGACCAAAAAGTCTTTGGCGCGAACCGCTGTTACCAACGTAGCGACGGCGTTGCGAAAACAAACGCTGCGAATGCGATTTCTCTCGGCTTGGCGATTTTTCGTAACCGAAAACGTCGCCAACCGCGCTCAGTGCGAGGTTTCCGAAAAACACAGCCAAAAACACTTAACCTACACCGCAGTGGAGGCGTGGGTTACGTACTTGGTGCGTAGACGGGAAAAAGCAGGTCTTAAACACAAAGCCTGCGAGTTTGCGAAAAAAAGTAGGTGTCAAAAGACGGTCGCCGCGCTTCGAGACTTCGCGGAGGGTGCGTATTTCCCGCTCACCACGTTCCGACGACTGATCGCGCATACGAGACTGACACTTTCGGCTTTTATCGTATCAGTAAAAATTAAAGCGCGAACTCGGCTGGCGGACGCGATTGAACAACACCGCGTCGGTCTTTTGCGACTCGGGTGCGGGGCTTGGCTACGCGAAGGGTTCCGGCGACGGGAGGTGCAGGTGTCTTTTCTGGCGAATAAGATGGTGCACGAAACGGCGGGGAAAACGGCTTTGGTTTGGCACTCGGTGGCGAAATTCGCCTCGCGGTGGTTGAGAACCACGCGACGGCGCGTCGGGAACACGAAGACTCGTAACGGCGGTATTCGTGGTATGGGCAATCAGTGTGACACTGGTTACGAATACCCAAAGCCGGTAGGTGTGGAGCCGTTTCTTGCAGCCGTTTCAGGGGCGTTTCTTTCATCAGTTCCGTCAACAGCGGTACGGTCACAAGCGCCGTCAACAGCGGCGCCGGTACCTTCCACCGCGGCGTCGATTGATACGACGGCGTATCCCCAATTCGCGGCGCCGCCGAAACGAAATCGCCCGCCCGCCCGCCGCGGGGACTTTCACGCGACCGCGAGACTAACCGCGCATACGACACCGACCACGAGTACTGGTGCCGCGGCTAGTAAGCCTCCCGTGACGCGCCCGCCCTTGGTTCCATCCTCGGGCAGGGAGAATTTATCGGACCAGACTGGTTACGCGTACGAAGAGACTTCGTACGAGCCGAGTAGATTTACCCCCGAAGCTCTGGACAAACACGAGAGGTTAATTTCCGAGTACGAATCCTTAAAGGCGGAGAGCGACGCGTTGCGGAAAAGTCTGGTTGCTATCGACAAACGGTTAGCGGACGGACAAATTTCGCAAATCGCGGGCGATATCAAGAAGGAACTGGTGCAAGCCGCTTGTGTTCTTTTGACGAACAAGCGGAAAGCGCTGTTGCCGTTAGTGCGCAAAGCGGCGTTCGCGTTAGGTGAAGCCCGAAGCGACCTCGCCAGTACCGTCGCCGGGTGGTGAGTAGTTAGTAGCGCGTGAGTAGTTGGTAAATCGAGTTGGGGGGTTGAAAAGCACGTACTGCGGTGTTACTGTTGATAGTCGTCTACCCGTGATACTGTTGATAGGCATGTACCCGTGCTACTGTTGATGGGCATCTACCCGTGCTACTCCTGACAGTCATCTACCCGTGCTACTAATCGCTGCATCAACTCCCTCGTCCCCTGCCTCGTCCCCCGCCTCCGCCGCGGCCCTTCGCACCGCCGCCTCTCCCTTCCCCGCGACCCCTTCCCCGACCCCGGGAAGAGGGTCCCCCATTTCCTTGTTTCACCGCGTGTCCCCGTGTCCCCCCGCCCTTACCAACCCACAAACTCCGCTTGAACACCACGGACGCTCTCGGGGCGTCGTCCGTACCTTCGTGCTCCCCGGGGTACACGCAGTGCTCCCACGCGTCGTTGCAGTCGCCGAACATCCAGATGGCGTCGCCATTTTTCGCGCGGAACCAGTGTTCCGGGCCCCGTTTACCGTTACCCAAATCTTTCCTGAACCCGAACCGCCGAGTTTCGCCGATTGACACGATCACCGAATCCCGCGCCCACAGCCGGCCTAAATCCGGATCCCTGTGCCACTTGCACGCCACGTTCTTTGCGGGGTATAAATTAAGCAAACAGCAGTCGTACCGCTGGCCGGTTTTTTCGAAAACGAAATCGCGCAGTTTGTCCATCGTCGGCGTGAACGGAACCGGGCGCATCACCTTGCCGCTGTACGCCAGCCCGCCGATGCCGCTTGCCGCCATCCAGCACGTCTCTCGGCGTTCGTCAACCCGAACGCCGTCTCGAGTGACGAGCTGCTCGGTTTTAAACGGGACCTCTTTGGCGATTCTTTTGACGGTTAACGTTTCCAAAGTGAAAGGTTCATCGTCGGTTTCGGTGCTATTCACCGCACTCACTTCCGGAAGTGTTTTTCTCGCCGCCGCGTCCCGCAAAATATCACCCGCGCTTTCCCACGTGCCCGTGGAGGACGTGTCGAGGTAAGAATCGTATGAATCGTTACCAGGGTTACCACCGTAGTTAGTCTCGGAATTATCACCGCCGCCGAATTTGGAAAACAAATCGGGAAGCACCCGGAACGGCGTTTCGTTGGCGGCCGCGAACTTTTTCGCCGCGGGATGAGTTTTGTCAATTCGTAACCGTGTACTCGCCCAAACACAAACAGACGCCCTGTGGGGTGGTAAAGGTGACTCCTCGCTGACTCGCAAAGCTATTGCTAAAACAGCATCACGTAAATCCTCCGAACACGGCGCTAACGAACCGAGCGCTCTGTAAGCGTCGAAAGCGACTTCGAGTTCGTTTTCGGTTTTTTCAGTCATTGAGGAGGTCCCTTCGTCGTCCTCAAACTCCGCGGCGACGCACATGACCAGTTTTACAAATCGTGTGTCGTGTACGCACTGTTCTCGTGCACCACCTGGGGTATTACACGATTCCGAAGCGAGCCACTTCGCCAGCCGAACAACCGCGCGCGACGCCGCGGCCCGGCGTTTTTTGCGATGCAAAGATTGCAAATGCCAGTGTAAAGATTCTTCTTCCGGTAAAACCAACAACGTAGACGCGGTTAACAGTTCCTCGACACTCCCCGCGTCCTGTAACGCGGCTGCGGCGGACCCGGGGCCTTTGGGGGGGGCGGGAGGTGATATCCTAGGTCTGTGTGATGACGAAGCCACGGTACCGCCCGAAGACGTTACCCCCGATCCACTTAACGCGGCGGCGGTGACGAACGTGCGCCGTCGCCCCGGACCCGGCGTCACGGCTGTTAACGACCGCGACGCGCGGTTCCGCGGGACACGGTTTCCAACACGCGTGCCTGTTGCGCCAACGCCCAAAGGCGCCAGCCACGACGAGCACGCCATGACGAGACACGCGGCGCGGTCGACGGTGTGGCGCGGTTTGGTTTTTGGTTTTGCATCCCACCGAAAAAGCGCCTCGCGAGTTTCGTCGGTTTCAACAATTTGTGATTGCGAAGTCGCGGCGCTCGTTGATGTTTACACAGAGTACACCCTAGCTAGGCTTAAAAAATAGCTACGCTCAAATCGTCCACGCCTCCAACCCCCCCCCTCCTTGCGGGTTTTCGAAAACTTGTTTGAACACCTCCAGAAACCTCGCAACGTCCGCGGCGTCGGCGACTCGCGCGTCGGACGAAACCGTTATCGACACCGTCGGGGTTCCCACTATCGCTCCATCGGCGTCCAGCCCGACACGTTCGCCCCCTCTTCCCACCGCCATGATCGCGCCCTGGGGCGGGTTCAAAATCGCGGCGAACGTATCAACAGGAAACGTCCCGAGGTTGGAAACACTAAATGACCCGCCCGTGTATTCGCTTGGTTTCAGTCGGCCTTCCCTGGCGCGTCCCGCTAGTTCCCTAATCTCCTCGCCGATTTTTGTCAAAGATTTCGTATTCGCCTTGGTCACTATAGGGGTTATTAACCCAGAAGACGTGGCGACTGCAACGGCGACGTCCACTGTTTCACAAAACCTAGACTGTTTGCTCACTGCGCACCAGGTTGCGTTGATTTTCGGCGACAAGGCAAGAGCCCGACTCACCGCGTACATCACGCAGTCGTTGACGCTCGCTTTGACGTTTTGTGTTTTCAGTTTTTTTCGCAACGCCGCCACGTTCGTCAACCGAACGTCCACCGACACGTACTCGTGCGGGCTTTTAGTCTTCGATTCCAGCAAACGGCTGGCGATAACCTTCCTCACTGCGGTGGTTGGTATGTCGTCGTGCGCCGTCTCGGGTTCGATTCCAGACGGGGGGGGCGTCGGGGTCGTTTTTGGCGCGGACTGTTTGCCAGTGCGCGTCGGAACGGACGGTTCGCTTTTGGAAGGGTCGCTTTTCGAACTCGGCGCGTCGATAAGCCCCATGGCGGCGAGGACGTCGCCTTTCACTAAAACCCCTTTCGGCCCGGTTCCTGAAATTTTCGTCCCGTCAAGCCCGCTTTCGTGTAGCAAGCGCCTCACGGAAGGCCACAAGCGACCGCTTGGGAGGGTTACGTGGTTTTTGTTGGAGGATGTTGAGGACGCTGGTGCTGATGATGCTGAAGATGATGCCATTGAAGCGTCGCCATCAACACTCGCTCCGCCGTCCCCCGTCGCGGGCGGCGCTACGTAGTCCGCAAACGCCGCGACGTCCTTGGCGTCCTCCACCATCACCCCGAGTAGGGTGCCTACGGGTAGGTCGGTCGTGCCGTTTCGCGCAAAGATCTTCGCCATGACCCCGTCCTCCATCGATTCAAGGGCCATGATCGCTTTGTCGGTTTCGATGTCACACAGCACGTCCCCCGCGCGGATCACCGAACCCTCCGTCACTTTCCACTCCGTCACCCCGCCGTGCGTCATCGTCGGGGACAGCGCGGGCATGGTGATGGGCTGATGGGTATGCAAATGGCAGGGTGTGGAATGGCGAGGGTCAGTTTCACGCAAGGGTGTCATCGAAGCAGTGGCCGTGGGTACGGATGACTCTTGCGTCGAATCTTTGCGATATTTTCTTCGCGGCGCTTGGGGCGATCTTCAGGACGTACCATGTGCGGAGGTAGCGTGGACAACGGCCGCGTTCGTGAGGTTGCCAACTCCACAAACGACGACCAAGTCGTGCATCGCAAAACCCGTGGTGTGAGCCTCGCGAAACCCCGAGTGGCGGCCAACATCGCGGCCGTGGCGCGGGCGCGACTGAAGCGGGAGCGCGATCACCGACAATCTTCAACTCGCGCGAAAAGGGAAACGAAAAGTGAAGGTCGCCGTTTTCTGGGAGACGTTTCCATTGTGGGCACCACAATGCGGGCACCGAGGTGCAGGGCCACGGACCGAATCGCGGAACTGGACACGACACCTGGTTATAGGTTATACGATCATGCGAGATGACGATCACGTGGCAAATTTCGGCGACGCGACCGCGGTGGGTGGTGATTTTCGCGGCACCACCCAGCCCGGAACGCGCGGGGCGGCGGAATGTTGGCACCTGCGACACGACACGAACACAATCCACGAAACGACACCCGACGTCCCGCCGTTCTCCGCGGCGCTTTCGATCCCTCCAAGCGCGCTTCCAAAAATCACACGAAGGGTTCCCGAAACCGAAGTGTTTTTGAAACTCGCCCGAGTCGCGCGCGGGCTGGATTTGCTGCAACAAATGCGTCGTAGACGCGGCCCGGGGTCCGAGCTGCTTGCGCAGTCCTACGAAGTGGCGAAAAAAAAAGCAAAACAAAATCCTTTACACGCCCCGACCCTAACGCTAGTCTCCGCGGCGCTGAGCAGCGACAGTCGCACCGGCGAGGTAATTTCGAAAATGCACAGGGAGACTTGGTGCGAGTTGCAGGAAGCTTCTGTTGAATTAAACAAGTTCGCAGAATTGAACATGTGGACCGCGGAGACGATGCGGGATGAGGCGCTGACTGCGACGTTGGGAAATAAATTCGCGAAGTTGGCTTTTTTGCAGAAGATTTTGGCGAAACGAATTGAGTTGGCGCTAGTCGGAACCGACCCTGCGAACTTTTCACCATCAGCGGCGAGGTTGGTCACGGAAACGTTTGGGGATTTCGGGGAGAGTGGCAGCGACACTGGTAATCGTGGCAACGATGGTAACCCTGGTAACGCGTGTGCGCGCGTTGACGCAACTCGTGTATGTGCGATTAGTCTAAACGCGAAGAAAGCGCCGAGGCGTTTTTCGACAAAAAAGAAGGACACTAAAACGCAAACTTTTTCCGGCGAAGCGCTCGACGACGTCGACGACGGAAAAAAACAAAAGAAGAACCCACCCCCCCCGGAATCGAACCAGGGCGGCCGGCGAAACCCTCTCCATGACCCGACGTGCGTCTCGCAATCAGAGTTGCTCACGAGCTCGCAGAGGGACGCGCTGGGGGAGGATCTGTTTACCGGCCGCGGGTCGATTGATGATGCGGCGTCGGTACACGAGAGACTGGACGAGCGATTGGTCGACTCCAGTGACGACACCGGTACTAAAATACCAGGCAAATTGAAGCGTGGGAAACTCGACTGTGTACAACTAGGCGGCGGCATAAAAGAAACGCAGACGCAATCGGAAGAAACGTAGGATTTGGATTTGTTGAGGTGAGACGTACAGTTGTAAAATGGGACACCGTGTTGCCAAAAGATTGCTGCCAAAAATCACTTTCGATTGCTTGCCAAAAAGAAACCAGTCTACGCGTCGTCCCCCATCTCCATCCCAAGCGCCAGCGTGTACAGCCCCGCAAAGACGTGGTACCCGTCAGCGTTTAGTTCGTCCAGGGTTTTCCGCAGCCCTTTCTTTGGGACTCGTAAAACGGTGATGAACTCGGAGCCGTCTAATTTTTGTTTCGGTTTTTCGTTCTCGGGAAGGTCCAAATCCACGGAAACTTTCACGAGCGCCACGGTTTCGTTTGAAAGCCCGGGCGAGAGCGGAAGCGCGATTGGAGTCACCGAACCCTCCACCACCCCGACGTACCCGGTTTCCTCTTCCAACTCTCGCAGCGCGGTTTTCTCGGCGGTTTCGTTTGCGTCCATCAACCCCGCTGGTAACTCGATGGTTTCCCCGTCCAAAGGCGGGCGGAACTGGCGGACTAGAAGAATATCGTCAGGTTCTCCTTTTTTTTTCAGCGTCGCGAACACGCACACCGCATCCGCCACGCCGTGTGTCGTCTTCGTGGACCGCCCGACCATGTCCCACCCCCGTTCCGCTCCCGAAGGATCTTGGTAGGTCAGGTGCTTGAACTGTAGCCACTTTGTTTCGTGTTTCACCTCGGTCGCGATGACTTTGCTGGCGGAAGAATCGAGGCGCGAGGATTGGTCGACGCCCGGCATGTTTATTTTTTTGGAAGGATCGGACCCGAAGGCTTTGACCTTCCGAGTTGACGTTCCGGTGACCCACTTCCGTTCACAACGGGTTACGTGACCTGCTCCGCGGCACACACGCGTGGAGTGAGAAACAAGTCGGCTTGAAACCGAAAGCACGACGCGCATGGAACAGTGTAGGAAGGGGGGCGGTGAATGTGATTTACAGGAGGTGGTTTCGGGTGAAAAATTTCGACGTGACAATCAGATCACGCACGCGCATCGCATCGTAAGGAGCACGATGGCGTGCGTAAGCGTGGCGGGTATGCACGCGGTGGCGCGGATGGCCATGAATACCGTCCGCAGCCGGCGGCCGTTCGAAACGACGCACGTTTCCCTAGACCACGCACGCCAACCCGCCGCGCTCGCTGGATGTTTTTCACGTCGTGTCAAACCGCATGCGCTTCGGCAAATACCGAGCAGTCCATCTGGATGGACCAGACACGAAGGCACGGGCGTGCTCTTCGCGACACGCGGAAGCCCAGGCGGTGAACGATGACACCGAGCAACGAGTCTATACCTGCGGAAGGCGAAGCTTTTCGCAAAGCATATGTTCCCCGCATGTGCGTGCTTCCCTCGTCCTCGCTTGTTTACGATTTCTCCTGCCAAAGCGCCGTCTGCTGACAAAACTCTTTTCGCTCTTCTACGCAAACTTATAAAACACAGTGAGTCTCCTAAGGTCTATGGAGCCGAACGATGGATAAAAAAGGTGCGTACTCCGCATTAATGTGAGGCTTCAAAGACCCATTCGCCTACACCGTGTTCGTTGCCCGTCAACGGCGTGTAAAACTCACCCTCGAACTTTCATTCCTCAGCAGGGCGTCGCGCTGGTCTGCTCCGAGTGCGAAACCACGGAGACGAGTCTTTGGTACGCCAACAGGGACGGTAAGGACAAACCGGTCTGCCGTGATTGCTACTACCGACAGGTATGTCACGCGCGTCGACCCCACGCGACACTATTTTATAATCTTTGTGTCGTCACATCCTGACCCAATACCCGCGGTGCGTTTTTTCGCAGCTCGCTGCCAGCCGTGGCAAGTGCTCCGGTTGCGGTAAGGATGGGGCAAATACAAGCGAAATGCGAAGCTCGAAGCTCGAGAAAGACGTGTGGTACTGCATGCCGTGTGGCTATAAAGAGGTGCGCATTTCATGATTCTCCTTTTTTTCTCTCTCTCTGCTCAAGCGATCCCGTAGGCATGATAACTTCAGTCACAAGCTGTTTCGTCTCGACTCACGTCGTTCGAGTTCCATATTCCTCGCAGGCGCGGGACATTGCTGCGGCCGCGGGGACGACGTGCGTGACGTGCGGGACAGATACGACTATTTGTATGTGGTACAACTGCAAAGATAAGCCCGGAACTAAATTGTGCAGGTCTTGCTACTACAAGAACCAGTTGGACGTCGCCGCGGCCGCGGGGACGACGTGCGTTAAGTGCGGGACGGATACGACCATTCACTGGATCAACTGCAAAGATAAGCCCGGAACTAAAATTTGCAAGTCTTGCCACAGCAAGAACAGGATCAAGGAGAAACACGGAAGGTCCGCGTGACCCTGGAAAACAGGCTTTTAGCTTGTGCAGCGGGTACGGGAATGAGCAAAAAAGCTTGTTATTCTAAAAATAACAAAATAACAAAAACCGTCCCTACAACCTCGCCTTCGCCGCGGTAAGCGCGTGAATCAACCTTCCAACGTCCTCGTCGCTGTGCGACGCGCTCAGGGTAAAACGCACGCGCGAGGTGCCTGGCACGATTAACGCCGAAAGTGTCAGTCGGGGTATGGGCAATCGCGAAGGCGGAGCGCGGTGGGTGGGAAAAGTTCCGTACCTTTGGGAACCGTGGGCGGTCGAATCGCGGGGGCGTGAATTCCTTTCGCGAGCAACTCACCGGACGCGGCTAAGGCTTTTCGTTCGTCCCCGAACGTCAAGACGAAAATCGGCGATAAAACGCCTTCGCAAACCCCGCCGCCGATTAATTCAACACGATTTCCTGAGTCATTACTGGTGCAAAGCTCGTAGTGTACCCTGTTGACGTGCCTCCAAAGCTTCGCTCGTAACAAACCTCCTTCGTTACTCACTGGAGACTGTTTGCTCATACGATTACCGGACCCAATTTCCAACGCCGCCAGCGCCGCGGCGACGCACGGCGCCGGGAGCGACGTGGAGAATATCTGCGACCGCGCCGTGCTTACTAGAATACTTTTCATATCGCGCGAGCAACACACGAACCCGCCGTGACTCCCGAACGCTTTTGAAAGCGTACCGACGTGGATGTCTATCTCGTTTCCGTCAAGGCCGAACATCTCGCACGCGCCGCCGCCCCGTTTGCCGCACACCAACGTGGAGTGCGCTTCGTCGACCATGAGTAAAAGGCCGCTATTGGCTCCGGAGTATTTTTGTTTCAGCGCCACGATTTCTTTCAAAGGCGCCCAGTCTCCGTCCACGCTGAAAAGGCTATCGGTGATTATTAGTTTCCTCTTCGCGGTGCTTTTTTGTAACACCCGTTCCAGGTCAAACATGTCACAATGCAAATACGTGGTTACCTTGGCGCATTTCCCCTTCGCCAGCTTACACCCGTCCACTATGCTGGCGTGGTTCAGGGCGTCCGAAAATATCTCGCACTCGGGCGAATCGCACAAAGATGGAATCGTCCCCGTGTTGGCGGCGAACCCGGTCGGGAAAAGAAGGCACTCTTGCGTTTTTTTCAGACTAGCCAGCCCCACCTCAAGGTCTCGGTGTAATTTAGTGTAGCCGCATACCAGCGGGCTCGATCTCGGGCCCGCGCCGTGCAAGTACGCCGCCTTACCACTCGCGGTACGCACGTACTCGTGACTGCCCAGCCCCAGGTAATCGTTCGAGCTGAACAAGGTTAGCTTTTTTGGGGGGGGGTTTTCGGGTGACGACGATGGCTTTGACGAGAGTGGTAACACGTTTCCGTCTGTTTGCGCATACAAAGAAACCGAGGTTGATGGTGTTTCGTGTCCGTGTGACCTCGTATCGATCCCTCCATATGCCGACCGGGAGGGATCAATCCCCGCATCCGCGGACCCGCCCAAGTCGTGGTTGTCTCCTTGCCAAGACGCGAACGTGGTTTGGGAGACGAAAACTTCGGTCGACGACGCGCGCGACATCGTTTCGTCTCCATCACCATCACCATCACCCCCTCCCGGTTCGATCGGTCGTAACGAACGAAGCACGTGTGCGTCACGCAAGGACTCGACACGCGAGGCGGTCCATGCTTTCCAGGAGTCGTCACTCGTCTCGGGTCCGACGAGTAGACCCGGCATGGGCGAAAACCACGCCCTGAAGGCGACGCGTGGACGAGTGATGAATGGTTGCCGAAAGCAACTCGGGAAATACTTTTCGGGTACTTAATTTTAGGTTTCGCGCTTTCGTCAATCGGCACACGAAGGCGCGGCGGCGCGCTTCCCGCGTTCGGCCCGGTGTGGACGCTTCCGACACGACGTGAGTTTGGGCGCTCAATGTCGTCGTGTTGCGATTTCGCACGGAGAGGTTCGGAACCCAAGGAATCTAACAACAACCGCGAAGAGTGTCGTCACGATGACATCTCGCGAGAAATGGTGAGCACCGAAATTCTGGGAAACCAGCTCCAGTTCGCGATCGACCCCGACCGCTTGCGCGAAGCGGGGGTGGTGTGGGACACCGCGGTGGTGAAATGCGCCGCCGGCATGACGCCGCTGGTGAAGCGGTGTATTCAACGGATGACAAAAACAGAAAGTGGTGGTCACGTGAACATAATAGAGCTCGGCGCTGGGACTGGCGCGCTGGGAATAGGACTCGGATGTGCGATTGAAAACTTAAACGTGTGCGTCACCGACTTACCGCCGGTGGTGTCGCTGATGGCGAGTAACGTAAAAATCGCACAGGCGAATAGACAGGTGTGTAAAAACTCTCGCGTAAAAGCACGGGCGTTGCCGTGGTCAATCGACCCAAACGTACCGGACCCGAAAAGTGTTTTTTGTGACGACGCCGGCGACGGCGCGGAAAATAAAAGAGTGCAAAGCAAAAAGAATTCTTCCGAAAGCACTTCCCAAAAAATAAACAACAACCGGTGGCACTTCGTCGCGGCGTGCGAGACGCTTTATTGGGGCGGGTGGACTTTGTTCGACGAAGACACCCGTTTGCCGCAGCTGTGCACGATGAAATGTGTCACTGCAAATTCGCCTGACTGTTTGCTCGTAGTCGCGTTTACGGTTCGTGATAAATCGCGGGAAACCGGGTTTGTTTTAGACGACGTCGGGAGCTTTTTCTGGCTGAAAAGAATTAAATTGATTAGAAGTAGTTCCGGCGAAGATGATGATGAAGACGACGACCAGTGCTTCACCGAACAAAACGACGCGGAAACACGGGCGTACGTCGCGAACGCGGCGGAAGGCGACTTGTTGCTGTTCCAGGGAAAACGGAAGTCACAGTAACCGTAATAGTAACCGTAGTATCTGGGGAGAGTGACTCGGAAGACACACCCGTCTGCGGACTTTAGAAACAAGCTGTACGAAAAGTACTGCTGACAATGCAATCGCATCACCGCGTTTCCCCCGCGTGCTTGACAAACACCTGAAACGCGTCGCTGTAGGACCCGCCTTTCGTGACCGCGGGGTACCCCGACCCGGTCGCGTCAGGTTCGGTCATACCGTAGTGTCCTACCCGAAAGTTAGCCACGTACGCCCTTGCAGCGTTTTCCGCGGAATGTTTGTAAGGGTAAAGTCCCACGATTCGCACTCCGCCGTAACTCCGTTTCCGGCCCTGCCCCGAAGGTCCTTGCTGCGGCGCCTCGATGACGACGTGAGGCTGGTCCTTCAGAAGAGGCGTGAGTTTGTTTGTTTTGGGCTTCGTGACAGGTACCGGCTTTGTAACGGGCTTGGGCGCCAGGTAGGGTGGCGGGACCGGCGTAGGCGCCGCCGGAACGGGCGCCGGCGCCGGCGCGGCCGCCTGCTTCGCCACCTTATTAATCCCCGCTCAAGCGCGCGATCGTAAACTCGTTCCCATTCCGCTTCGCGAATCTTCCAAGCGGCACGCTCTTTTAGGTTTTCCTCCCTAAACCTTGCTAATTCCGCCTCGACTGCCCGACTTCTCTCCTCTTTCCTGACAATCATCTCCCTCTCCGCTTTCTCCGCCGCCATCTTCTTCTCCCGTACCGCGTTGCACATCGCATCCCGCGCCTTGTCCGTGTCAATCCTTGACCTCTCCCACTCCTCACGCATTTTTTGGGTCTCCTCGTTTAACCTCGGTGTCTCCTCGTTTAACCTCGCTACACCTCGCTACTTCCACCTGCCTCCTCTTTATCCCCTCAATCATGACAATCCTCTCCCTCTCCGCCTTCTCCGCCTCCGCGCGAACCATGGCGAACAACCCGTCTTCATCAATCACCGCGATTCCCAGTTCCCTCGCTTCTTTTATCTTGCGACGCCCACAACGCATGCCCACGAGCAACTACGTCGTCGCGTCGCTCACCGGATGCCCACGAGCAACTACGTCGTCGCGTCGCTCACCGGCGCGTACGTTTCGCGAGTGGGCCGGCTACCAGAAGAGACGTCGCCGCCGTGTCGCTTGATGAAAGCCTCCGCCTCGTCCCTGGCCATGGAATCCATCACTCCGCTGATCGTGAAAGTCACGCCGGACAAGCAGTCCAAAGGCCCAGCCGGTGCGGTTTTACCTTTGTTAGGAAGAGCACCCTGCGAAACCGCCTCGGCGCCTTCCTTGTGCGTGTAAAAACTAACCTTCAACTGTTTCGGGTACCCGGGAGGCACGGGAAGATCGCGCGAATGGTGCAGTTGCCAATTCGCTTTGCGACGCTTCCAAGCCGCGGACTCCGCAATCTCCTTCGAAATCTCCGAAATCTCCGCAATATCCGCCTCGAGTTTAAGCTGCTCCGTTTTGTCGCGGTTCGACGCGACTAAACACGCCGCGGCGTCGACTCGCGGTGCGTTTACCGTCGCGCCGAGCGGGGCCGGCTTTTGTTTATTCGTACCCGCGTTTGGAACGTTTCGAGACTGTTTGCTCACTGGCATGGGGACACAGTCGGTCTGGTAGGTATAAACGTTTGGAACTTGTGTGTCCGACCCTTCCACATTCGATACGTTCAGTAAACCCTCCAGGTTCGTCGGGCGCAAGGGCGATCTTTTGTCGGTCAGGTCGATGACTTCGGTAGGGGAGTTGTGCTTTCTTTGAACTCCTGCTGAGTGACCGTTATTTTCTGGGACCGGTCCGATAGCATGTCAGGAGCAGGCCGCGTCGCGGGTGCCGCGGTGGTCACGGCAGGTCGCGGTGCGTCGTGCTTCGCCGTGTCCTTTGCCTGCGATTGAGCTGCTTTGTCTCTGTCTTCCCTCGCGAGTCTCTTCTCAAGTGTCTGCTGTTTCTTCCTCAGCGCCTCGGGGCGGACCGGTTTTTCGCGAGCAAAACCTCGCGAACCGGCCCCAAGATGTGTTCGCTGAGCTGCAGCGCGTTGAAATTCGGCCGAACAAAACGCCCTTCGGACAAATCGTGCGCCACGTCGTGTTTCGTCAACTCGAGCTTCACTAAGCACGCGTACGCGCGTTTCTGCGAACACGAGAAGTACCCGTACTTGCGGCCTAGGGTTACCCAGGACACGCCCATGGTGTCGGTGTCGCGCGTGCCAAGAGATGATTTAAAATCGATGCACATCGCGAGTTGAGTTGAATTCTGTCAAAATCGCAATAAATTTTTCTGTCGGCACGAATCTCGCCAAAAACGGACCCCCCGCACACGACGCGGCGCGCGGCGCGTACACCACCACAACGGTCGTCGCGTTGCGGGGCGCGGCGGCCCAGGGTGTCTCGTGAGTGACGTGTTTTGGCTGGGAGTTGGCCACGAAAACATCCACGCCGGCCTCGGTTCAACTCCGGAAGAAGTCGGTCGTCCCCCTCTTTTGTTTTTCTTTTGGAGACTCATCTAACAGTCTCGTGCCGGATGGAGCACCAAAACGGCGTCGCCGGGCTCGGCCCCGGGGTTTCGGTCTGGTCAAAGAGTTCCATCGGTAGCCTACCACAAGTTGATAGGCAAACCATCACTGAGCTCATCGACACCGCGGGTGTAAGGTCGGGGAGGGCGCAGGGGTTACCGGGAGCCATCACCAGTGTGGTGCGTACATTCATTTCCGGGAGGAGGTGTTTTTTGGTGCCGACGAGCCATCAATCTTTCCAGGATGCTTCGCGAGCGAATGCGTCGCCTCTCAGTGACGAAAGTGTTACGCCTTAGCACTAGTAGTTCCTGACACTAACACTAACAACATGCCTTTACAACTTCACGTCAACTAAAAAACACAATAGGACCGCCTAACCCAAGACCAGGTCCTTTACCTGTGTTGCGACCATTCCTCGCGAACTCAACGCGGGCCGGTCACCTTAATGGGCGTTCTTAAAACCGGGGATAAGAATCTGTTCATAGCGCGCGGTACCGCACAAACCGAGATGACCCCGAGGTGTGTTTTAGATTTCTACGTCCACGAAAGCGCACAACGGTTAGGCATAGGCAGTACCTTATTTGATTACTTTCTATCCGAGGAAAATAAGGTCCCGGCTCGATTAGCCTACGACCGGCCTTCCGACAAGTTTCTTCACTTTTTGGCAAAAAAGTTTGAGGTACGTATTGCGCGTTTCCCAAATCCAGGCACTGTTTACTGCCCCTCTTTGACTACACTAGTCATTAAAAGGAAGTATTCTACTAGTAACAATTGCCAGTTTACCAGTACTAGCAGCTGTTACAAACCCATACTGAAGACTCAAGACTGACCCTTTTCTTTCCCAATCGCAGCTACGAAACTTTTCCCCGCAAAACAACAACTTCGTGGTTTTCGACGAGTACTGGAAAGTTAAACCCCGGCCGCAAAGCGCGGCTCGGGAGATGCGGAAGTTGTTAGAGGGCAAGGGGCTTGGCAAGGCGGCGCAGGCGCGGGCGAAAGCGGCGGCGGCGAGAGCGGCGCGGGAAGCGGCGGAAACGGCGGCGAGGCAAAAACAAGAAAATGCTGGCAGAGGAGAAAAGGAGACATCGCAAAACGTTCACGACCGGTATCCGGCGCCACCGGGGTGGACACACCCAGTGCCACCTGAACGCCCGCCAGTGCCGCCTGCTTTCGAAGCGCGACGTCCCAGCGTCCCGTCCACCAGTTATTCAGGCAGGCCGCCCAGTTTGATTCCCGGGAGCTCTTACCAACGCCCCGGGCGACGATTCGTGAGCGGCGGCGGAAACAACAACAACGCTGGTGACACGTTTGACCCCCCGAAGCTCGGTACCAATTCACCTCGACTCCAAACCCCGCCGTCGCCGCCGGTTTCGTTGGAACCTTCTCGGCGACGGGTTTCGCCGACCGGTTTCGAGGCATCGCGAGTTCCGTACGGGCAGGTAGTCGGACGAAAAACAACAACACCTGCCGGTAGTAACGCCTCCGAGGGTAACGCCTACTCAAGGAACGCCTACGCTAGTTATGCCTCTTCCAGTAACGCCTCCGAGTACTCGCAACAGCAGTTACGGGCGAGACAAACACAAGAAACTTGTGCGAAGTTCGTGCCTCACAAAAACACGTACGCGTCTTTCGTGCGGAGCGTTCGGACGTTCGGGGTGGACCGGGGAGGTGACAACAGGTCGTGCGATGCCGAAACAGACGAAAGGAACAGAATTTCGATTTCGGGCGTTTCTTCGCGAGTCGCTTCGAACGTTTCTTCGCGAGTCAATTCTTCACAAGGCGTCGGTGGGTTTGAGTGGGACGAAAATGGAAGACACGTTTCCGTTTCACACAACCGCAATCCAAAAGCACCTCGGGGTGAGTACGGTACCCTGAAACCCCCACCGCCCGGGTATTACCGCGCGCGAGTGTTCAACGACGTCGCTAAAGCCCCCACTTACCACTTCCAATCGGGAAGCGCTCCTTGGTTGAAACCTGAGGTGGGGCAGCTACGACGGTACGACCAGACCGGGCGGCTTGGTGACCAAAAAGTAACCTCCGGTACCTACCTCGGTAACGTCTCGTTTCGTCGGCCGGGAAGGTTCGAATCTCTACCAATACGCGCGTCTGCTGATCCGTTCGATGCCCGCGATTCCTACGGCGCGTCGCAAAGTACGTTTCTCAAAACCCGAACCGCGTTCGAGCTCGCGGAGGCGGTGCGACGGGGTGATACGCATTCACGGTTCGGGGGGGTACGGGCTTTGCCGAACGATTTAGAGCGTCGGCGACACGATTACCCCGGAGCCTATCACTCGCGTTCCACAAACTCCCAGTTCGAAACCGGGTTGGGGGCGACGGAACGAAAAGGTAACACTAGCAGTAGTACCCACCGCTTGGGTCCGCTGTACGGAAACGCGCGGTTCGGGGTTGGGGCGTTGGAACACCGGGCGCGGGTTTCGAATTCGTTGGGGAGGTTCGAAAGCGAGTTGATAGACGTGGGGCGGCGGTCGATTGTGAGCTTGGAAAACGCGGTCACGGGAAGGGGGGGGGGGGAAGACGGTAGGGGGAGACGGTGTGTGATAGTTTTTTTATTTGAGAACGATGCGTTTCCTTCTTTTTGTGTCATGCACGACTCCCCGGGTACCTATATTCGTCATCCTCCCTTTTTTTATTTCTTCAACAATGAGCTAAGGAAGTCGACTAGATCCTAGTCTATATCAGCCACGTCAGTCAGGAGTTGTATTCAAAGAGAGGTGTGCGCGGAAATTATTTTATCGACACAGCATCTCCGTTTGTTTCTTCGTTACCGTCCCCGTCGTGAACCTTATCTTCCCGCAATTTCTCGGCTACCATGGCCATTCGTCATCATCCTCGTAATGGAAATAGTACCCTGGTAGAACCCATGGACACCAGTTTGCGCGAACCCAATTTAATACCTCGTCGTGCCCGTTCAGTCTCGCCGCCTCCCACGTATCCTCATTCCACGGGCACCCGTTCGCACGCGCCCATTTCAGAAGGTCGAGATGCCCGCCCGTCGCCGCCCCCGAACACGTCTCCGCGTCACATGGGCACCCTTTCGCGCGCGCCCACTGCAGCACTTCGAGATGCCCACCTAACGCCGCCCCCGCGCACGTCCGCTCGTCCCACCGGCAGCCGTTTGCGAGCGCCCACTGAAGCACCTCCAGGTGTCCGCCCCGCGCCGCGTACTCGCATGTCCTCTTGTCACACGGGCAGCCGTTCGCGCGTGCCCACTGCAGTGACTCGAAGTGACCGCCCTCCGCCGCGTTCATGCAAATCCACTCGTCTCACAGACAGTCGTTCGCGCGCGCCCACTGAAGCACCTCGAGTTGCCCGCCCTTCGCCGCATAACGGCTCACCTGCAACTTGACAGGTCGACCTCGGTCAAGAAGGTGTTGCAACGTGCTTAAACATCCGAGCTCCGCGGCTGATTTAGTATCAAGCGCATGCACTTTACGCTTTGTCGCTACCACCGCGGCGCGCATCCCACGACTCACCGCTTTGAGACGCGCGAGGTCGATGGGGTCAGGCATATGAGCCAGACTGAGGATCTGGTCGACGATGTCTTGGGGAAGACGGGCCGGAAGGAAGCAGACCCTCGCAGCTGACGGGTGGGTTTCATCGTTCTCGAGCGCGTCGCGGACTCGTTTGCGCTTCGAAACTCCACTTGCGTGCTGAGGGGACATCTTGAACCGTGTCCAAGCGTAGCGCGCGCGGGGACTTGTGGCTCCGAGGAACTCCGAGGAAGGCCGGCCTCGGAAGACCCGAAACGACAAGACGGCCGGAACACGAAAAGGCGCGACGTCCCGAAATTTCTTGAAATCCGCCGCCGACGACGCACCATCGAAATCAGATCGAGACGCGCGACCACGGCGTGTCTCGCCTTATTGGGGGTTTCCACACGGGTCACTTCACACGGGTTCAGGGTGAATACCCATAGCACCACACAAACAAAACAAGATGCCCAAGCAAAAGTTCAACACCACGGACGTCGCGGCGGAGTGCGCCGAGCTCCGAAGGCTAGTGGTGGGGTCGTGGCTTTCCAACATTTACGATCTGGATGACAAAAAGACTTTTCTACTGAAGTTCTCAAAGAGCGGCGGGCGCACCGAGTCCGGGGAGGGCGAGAAGACCGTGTTGCTTCTTGAATCCGGGTGCAGGTTCCACACCACCACCTATCGACGCGAGCGGAAACAAGACACCCCGAGTAAGCTAAACCAGAAGCTCCGAATGCACCTTCGAGGCAAAAGATTGAATGGCGTAAATCAGTTGGGAAACGATCGTTGTGTCGAGTTCGTCTTCGGCGCGGGCGACACGAAACACAGTTTAGTGCTTGAGCTGTACGCACAAGGCAACCTGGTTTTGTTGGACGCAAATGACAAAATTCTAACACTACTAAGACCCGTCCGGGACGATAAAAACGGTTTGGTGCTGTTAGGAAACCACGCGTACGACCGGACCCGGTTTCGATTGCGAAAAAGAACCACTCGCGAAGAGTTGGAAAACGCGCTTGAGTTTGGAGACTGTTTACCCGTACGACGTACTGTCAGCAGTACTCCATTTAGTGGTAGTTCTGGTACCACGGTAACCGACACGTCCCTGGTTCAATCCCAGGAGGCGGGTGACACCCAAGAAAAACCGCGGGCCCCGAAAACGCTTCGGGAAGCGCTGTGCCGCGCGTTTCAGTTTTCGCCGCAAACCGCGGATATGGTTTGTGTTTTGTCGGGACTCCTCGAAAACGGCGGGCAAACCGGCTTACCACTTACGGGCGGTGACGACGACAAGCGGTTAGTCACGGAAAATTTGTTAACACAACTGCACGTGCTGGAGGGCTGGTTCGATTCTCTGGAGACTCCGGAAGATTTAACAGAAGCGTTTTTGCCTGGGTACGTGGAGGAAACGTTTTCGGCGGCGGAAGCGCTTGGCACTTCCGAGATTGAAAAAATAGACTCGGTCGATCCCGAAAAAACTTACTCGACCTCCGGCTGGCGTTCCGAATCCTTCTCGCCGTTTCCTTTTTCCGGGAAAAACAAAGCCGCCGACTCGGTGGTCGGTGACGTGCCGGGTACGAACCCGGTACCAGACGGTAGGGAAGGTGACGCCCAACCACTTACTGGAAAAACACAAAATCCCGAGACTGCGACGCGCGCGCGACATCACCCTAGCGGTTTCGACAAAGCGGTTGACGAGCACTTCGCAAGTCTCGAAAAAGCGGCGGATTTCCGGACCAAGGAACGTTTAGCAACGAACGCTTCAAAAAAAACGGAGAAGATCAAGAAAGACCAGCAAAGAAGACAGGATGAATTAGACCGGGAGTTAACCAGAGAGCAACAAAAAGCGGAGCTTATCGAGTATAACCTGGAGGTGGTGGATAACGTGCTAAGTGCGGTGAACGCGTTGCTAAGCACGGGGCAGGTACGCGTCGGGGCTTTCCCAAATCCAGGCACAACGTTTACGGACCCTGCGTGACTGTTTGACGTCCACGGTTGTCATTAAAAGGAAGCGCACTACTGGTAACTCTTACTAGTACTCGCGGCTCTTACAAATATATCACAAATAGAATTGTTCGGCCAGAGTACTCCTCCCTGTTTGCCGATTTTGCGGAGTAATTACTCCCACGAGTCACGGTCCCGACTGACTCTTTTTCTTTTACACTCGCAGAGTTGGGACGAAATCGGCCGAACGATCGAAGGTACGTCCCCGCATTTCACAAATCCAACGACTGTTTGCCAACACAAGACTGACACTTTCTTTTATTCATCGCAAGACGAAAAGCGCAACGGGAACCCGGTCGCGCGGTTGGTCAAGAAACTTGACTTGGCGAATAACTCCGTTACGGTTGGGCTGGTGAACCACTTGGATACGGTTGAGGAGGGGGATGGAGAGGATGAAGAGAAGGACGAAGAAGAGAAGGATGGGGAAACAGACGTCGCCGAAGCGTCTGCTTCGGCGTCTGCTTCAAAGGAAGAAGGCGGCTCAAAAACTCCAAAAAAGAAACGCGGTAAAAAGCACTCACTCGCGGTGACCCTCGATTTGTCCCTATCCGCGTACGCCAACGCGCGCGAGCACCACGCGAGACGGAAGAAACACGAGGTGAAGCTTACGAAAACGGTGAACCAAAACGAACGGGCGTTACTTGCGAGCAAAGCGCAAGGCGACGGCAAAAAAAAACAGGTACGTATTTGGGCTACCCCAAATCCCGCCGACTGTTTACAGCCCCTCTTTGAGTGCACTAGTAGAAACATTTACTGGCAACTGTTCACCTACATACAGCACAAGTAGACTGTTTCCCCATACAGTAAGACTCAAGAGTGACCCTTTTCGGGTAACATTCGCAGGATTTAAAAAACACGAAAACGGGCATGACCTCCATGCGAACCCCAGAGTGGTTCGAGAAGTTTCACTGGTTCGTCACTACGGAGGGGTGTTTGGTGTTATCGGCGAGGGATCAAAGCCAGTGCGATTTGCTTATCAAGAAGTACCTGGGGCCGCACGACGCGTTTGTGAAAGCGGACGTGGTGGGCGCGCCCGCGACGGTCGTCAAGGCTCCGGCTTTTCGGAACACCGAAAGCGATGCCAGCGATGCGCAGACTAAAAAAGAGCAGACTGACGATAAAGCAGACCCAACAGAGAACACGCCATCGTCAAAAACCAGTTCAAAGTGTTTAGTACCCCCGGTTTCTTTAGCGCAAGCGGGCCAGGCGTGTCTTTGCCGGTCGAGCGCGTGGGATAGCCGGAACGTGATTTCCGCGTGGTGGGTTTCCTCGGCGCAGGTGCGGAAGGAAACGCCGGGTGGGGATCCGTTAGGTACGTATTGGGCCGTTCCCAAATCCCAACACTGTTTGCCCCTACAAGACTGACACTTTTCTTTTACAATCACCAGCGCCGGGCGTGGTGTGGACGGTCGGCCAAAAGAACTTTCTCCCACCGGCGCCCCTGGTCATGGGGTTCGCGTTTCTGTTTCTCGTGGAGACCGAAGAGGATGTGCGTAGGCACGTTGGGGACCGAACAGTCAAGACGGTCCTTTCGCATGCGGACACGTCTTCCTCAATTGTAGAGCAGGAGGAGAGCGCTCAGGGCGTCTCCGCCGCGGCGGATGAACTCGCGAGGCTCGCGATTGAGGCGACGAAAAAAAAGCACCGCTCGCGTTTGGAGTCGTTTCTTGACGCATCTCCTGATACCGAGCTCGTTGACCCTACCACACGTGGTACCGTCGATGAAACTGGTGTTTCTTTCTATGGAACTGACCCAGTCGATGACGAATCCGACCGCCCTTCGGATAAAAACAAAACCGGCGGCGCGCGAATCAGCGCCTCTCAGCGCCGGGCGATGAAGAAACAGCGAAAGAAAGGCGATGCCACGGCTGAAACGGCTGATAAAATGGCTGAACATGTTCCGAAGCCGTGTCCAAAACCGTCAAACCCAGTGGGTAAACAGTCTCAGCCCTCCCAAACGCAAAAATCGTTGCCTCGAGGCGCGAAAAAGAAAGCCCAACGCGCCGCGGCGAAGTACGCGGAGCAGGACGAGGAGGACAAAGAAATAGCCCTAGGGTTACTCGGGGTTTGTCGTATGAGCAAACAGTCTGGGAGTGTTACTCAGAAGTCTGGAGGTTCGGAAGGTGGTGAGGAAAGGGAAAAGGATGTCGACGTGACGAGTACTGATACGAGTAAAGAGAACCAATCGGGCGATGACGAGTACGCGACTCTCGACGACGATGTTTTGGCGGCGGACTCGGACGACGACGAGGATTCGGTTTCGGAGGTATCTGGACGCACCGAAAAGACTGGCAATGCGCCGCTTGACGTGCTGGCTTTCGTTTTGGCGGACAAAACCAGGGTCCAACGCATTGATTGGTTCACGGGGTGCCCGCACCTCGAGGATGGCGTAACGCACGCCGTGGCGATGGTGGCGCCGTTTGACGCGTTGAAGCAGTTCGCGTACAAAGCAAAGGTACGGCCGGACGGGGTTTCCCAAATCCACCACACACTGTTTCAAGCCCCTGCGTGACTACTCACTGTTTACGTAATACATCACAAATGCACTGTTTGCTCATACAGCACACCCACACTCGCCGACTCGAGACTGACCCTTTTCGTGTAACAATCACAGCTCACCCCGGGGTCGCAAAAGAAAGGGAAAGCCGCGAAAACCGCGCTGGACGTGATTTTGAAAGCGCCGCCCTCCGTTGGTTTGATCGGAAGTGCTGGGGGTGAGGCTTCAAAGGATACTGACAAGTTCTCGGCAAAGGGTGATACGCAGTCTTCAAAGGTTGCTGATACGGATGCAAAGGGTGATACGCAGTCTACAAAGGGTGACGCAAAGAGTGATAAGGACGCAAAAGCTGCTCGCGCCGCGCGAGACGCTTTTCTCAAGTCCAAGATATCCGCGGCGGCGAACGCGCTGGCGGCCGGGGACCTGGCGCAGATCATGTGCGGCCAGGGAATTAAAGTTTCGATGCCGGCCGGAGCCGCGAAAACGATCAACGCGCAACGGAAGGGGAAGAAGTGACCCGGACGGTTGTGAACGGGTGGGTAGACATTACGTAGAGTCGCTAGGTATCACACGGAATAAGGGCAACCGTTCGCGATTGCCCACTTTAGTAGGTCGTGGTGCCCGTGCTTTCTCGCGTACACGCACGTGTACTTGTCCCACGGGCATTCGTTCGCGCGAGCCCACTGCAGCACCTCTAGGTGCCCGCCCCGTGCCGCCATCACGCACGTGTATGCATCCCACTTGCAGCCGTGCTCGCGAGCCCACTGAAGCACCTCGAGATGCCCGCCGTGCACCGCCCCCCAATACGTGCACTTGTTCCACCGGCAGCCGTTCGCGCGCGCCCACTGAAGCACCTCGAGATGCCCGTGACTCGCCGCCTCCCAACACGTTTCCTCGCTCCATAAGCATCCGTTCGCGCGCGCCCACTGCAGCACCTCGAGGTGCCCGCCATTCGCCGCGTTCGTGCACGTCCACTCGTTCCAAGGGCAGCCGTTCGCGCGCGCGCGCCCACAGCAGCACCTCGAGGTGCCCGCCATTCGCCGCGTTCGTGCACGTCCACTCGTTCCATGGGCAGCCGTTCGAATGCGCCCACTGCAGTACCTCGAGGTCCCCGCCCTTCGCCGCCTCCCCACACGTCCCCTCAACCCACGGGCAGCCATTCGCGCGCGCCCACTGCAGCACTTCCAAGTGACCACCCGCAGCGGCGGCGTTAAACGTCCTCGCATTCCACAGGCAGCCGTTCTCGCGCGCCCAAGCCAAAATGCTGACTGATCTGACGAATGTTGCAACCCTCAAGATCTCCTTCTTCGTCGTGGCTGCTTCGCCACTGTTCGTCACGACAACATCCCGCATCTTCGTATTCACGCCCGCAAGCATCCTAAGTTCGAGGCTTCCCAGCGCTGGAAGCACGATATCGACGAAAACCTGTGGCGCGTTCGTGACAAGCTCCAGAAGCGGGGAGTTGAATGAGTCCGAATTATGTGTCAACCCCGCCAAAAGCAACCGTCCTTCCAGCTCCTCTTCACTAACTTCGCAGCTTGTCAACCCGAGTGCCACGGCGAGGTGTGCCGGGATGGTCATCACGTGCCTGGCTCGTTTACTAGCACGCAGGCTCGACATGACGAACGAGTTGAAGGAAGGTGCGTGCGTGACCGTGCACTCTCCTTGTGCACGGCGAAGTGATGTTCCGGGGTGACAACGATTTTCGGTTTTTGCGAATGAAATAAGCATTCCCCGAATGTATTCTCGTCATTCGACGCGGCGCGGTGCGGGTGCCTCGTGCTGGGTCCATGGACGACGGCCCGATAACCCACGACGCGCGGTCGGCGTCGCCCGAGTGTAGGGCGCGGCGTCGTGGACGGAGCTGGAGCCGGAGTTCGAGTCGTGGTCGCAGTCGAAGTCCGCGGGTTTTAGACGATGAGCAGTTCGGTCGTGCGACTCGGTCCCGGTCACGGTCGTCGTCGCGCGACCGAAGCACAATTCCCTCGCGAGCCACCGAGGTGGACGACCGCTTTGTCTGGAACCGGAACGTACCCGAGGAGCGTCCTGATGACCACAACTCGGCGTACCAAACCCCACCCGGTGGCGGTTTGGGGTACGAACCGAAACACGACAAGGCGCTTTTGGGCGCGTTCGGGGGGTCGGGACGAGTTTCGGGAAGAGACGATCGTTCGCGTTCGGGACGAGATTTTTCGGGACCCGCGTCCCAGTCGAGGTTCCATTCCACTCGACCGCAAGTGACACACGACGGCGAGTACAACCCGTTGCGGCGCGAGGAGGAGGTGGCTAAACGTGCGCGGGTCGTGAAGGGACACGGTGGAGGTCCGACGCGAGACACCAGTTGGCGGGGAGGCGGTGACGCAACACTTTCTGCTTCGAAAACAAAAAATCTCGAAAAGGGCTGCGCCGAAATTTCTGAGCGCCGAGCCGCGTCGTCGCTGGGATGGCGCGCCTCGTCCGGGGCGATGCCTAGCAAAGCGACGCACATAAAAGGCGTCACGCAGTCGACCCTTACCTCGCTTACCACGGAGCTCGACTCGAAGAAACTCGAGTCGACGCTCCGCAAGGAAAGCATCGAAAAAACGCAATCCGGGTTCGAATTGCTGGAGAAGCGACGGAAAAAAAGGGTGGGGAATAAAGGTACTGGTACATCGCAAGAGCATCAGGTATGGGCAAACAGTGTCGCGGTGATACCTGGCCGTAACCGAGAAAGTAACGCTGGGGCTGGAACCAGGGACGTCGGCGGTGACAAGAAAAACAAAGGCGTGCACGACCGGGCGCGTCTGGATAATTTACACGAAATCGATTTCTCCGCCAACGGCGTTCGCTCCGCGCTGGAGCGCAAAGCGGCGACGTACCAAACGCTTTTGGAGTCGCGTACCACTGATGCGGAACACACCGACGTTGGTGACTGTTTACCCATGCAGGTTGGTCACAGAAACTCGAGCTCGTACGAAGTGGACTTCGCGTCCAAACGAAACGAACACGAAGAAACCGCTCGCGTGATTATTAAGGCGCCGGCGGTGTCGCCCGAAAACGGTGTCGACGAAAAAAAACGACAAAAGCTGCTCGCCATGAAACGCCGGGGCTCGGAACGAACGGGGCAACAGGTGTAGATGGAGTGTGGTAGGGAGCAACAGTAGTGGGGAGCGACAGTAGTGGGGAGCAACAGTAGTGGGGAGCGACAGGAGTAGGGAGCAATAGTAGTAGTGTTATTGGTAGAACTAATGGTGCCACTTTTCGTAAGTGTTTGCCAATCGTAAAACGGTTCGTGTGCGCGTATCTGCCGTCGTGGCCGGCTCACTAGTCCTCGTCCGAGTCCGAGTACAACGCGCCGCCTCGGCGCGGCGGCTTGAGCGCGGGCGCTTCCGAAGTGACTTTTTCTGAAACTTTCTTGGCAGTTTCCTTCGCCTCAACAACCGCATCCTCCCCGTCCTCTTCGTCCTCGAAGAAGATATCCTTCGCGTCGTCGTCATCCGAGACAGGGCCGGTGGGCTTGTGCTCGGTGTCGGGCTTGGTGTTTGGCTCGGTGTCATCTTCATCTTCGGATTGCACGTCATCTTCTGAATCGTCGTCGTCGTCGTCGTCCGATTCCGACAACGCGTCGTCATCGCTGTCGCCATCGGCGTTTTTCTTGCCGTTGAGCTTGGCGTAGTCGATGGGGTCGCCGTGCGCATCCGTGCCAGTCACCGCCCTTCGTCGCCGCCCGCCCTCGATAACGTTTTTCGTGTCGATGCCCTCCATGTCCTTCGCGAGCTCGACCTTGGCTTTGCATTTGTTGACTTGGTCAGCTGACGATCGCAGGTTCAAACCAGCTTCGGAAAGAATTGTTTCAAGCGCCGCAATCCGCCCATCTGCCGCCTTGTGCTTCATGAACACGTGCTGGTACGTCAGGCCGGCGAGTTTGCACACGTCTCTTAGGTCGGCGACGACGCCGGTGATGGGGTTGGCGGCGGGTTTGGGAGCTGCAGTCTTTTTCTTTTTCGACGCGGTGTTGTTGTTTTTGGCGTCGCTTTTCCGCTTCTTTGTTTTTCGGTCCGAATCCGAGTCATCACCGGAGAACGAATCGGACCCTTCCAAGTCTTCCAAGTTATCGTCGTCGTCGTCATCTTCCGCCTCATTTTCGTCGTCATCACTGGCCACAGCAGGCTTGGCCGGTTTCGGCACCGTAAACGGCTTGGCAGCCTTGACGCCAGGCGACTTGTTAGGCGCTTGGTTCTCCTTGGACTTGACGGAATCCTCCAAATCGCCACCCGACGCCAACACCTTGTCCACGTACTTCCCCACCGCGAGTTTCGCCTCCGTCTCGTCCAGGTCTTTCACGTCTAAACCCAGGTCGAGTTCGAGCAACCGCCGGGCTTGTTTCATGGTCAACGTCGCGCGGTTCGCGAGGAAAAACGAGCCGCGCGAGTAGACCGCCTTTTTTAACAAATCGGGCGCGATTGGAGTCGCGACGGATGCCATGGTTCCAGCGGGTCGATTTCGGGGTAGGTACGTGTATTCGATGCAAAGAAAGCGCGGTCGGGGTTACGGTGACGTGGCCCTGGTGCCGCGGTCCGCGGAAGAAGTGGTCAACGAAGCGGTCGTGTGCACCGCGCGAGCGAAACGTTGTGGCGCGACCCACAGCTGTTTTTGAAATATAGGCACACTTGGCCAACGGTTAAACGTTTCCGGTGCCCACTTTTCACTCTTCTCGTGCATCGTTAGGGTTGTGCCTCCCGTCACAACCGCGCGCGCGCATGGAAACCTACGACGCGTTTGCGGCGAGGTTGGCGTGGAGTGACGGGTCTGGTGATGTCTCGACATCGGCGTCACCCAACCAACCTTTGGATGAAAACTTGCTCGCCACCCTTCCCGAAACGTACGACGCGTACACGTCGCTCCACCGAAGCGGGTTGTGGTTCGACGTGAACCCGAAGTGGCATCCCGAGTTTCGGTGCTTCTACCTGCGGTGCGAGCCCAATCGTGACGCAGGAGGCCACGCGTCGTACGACGATGACGAGCACGACGAAGGTGAACATACGGGTGGAAAGCCGCCACCGAGCGCGCTGCCTCGAACGCGAACGGTGTTCGTGCCGATCGCGAGCTCGCGGGAAGGTTTGTCCCATGATTTACTACGGAAACTGGCCGGGCTGGGGGAGCAATGGCAAAAAGAGACGAAGAGCGCGAGCGCGAGCGAAGAAGCGACGCAGGTACCGGTCAAAGGTACCGATCAAACACACATAAGCGTCGGTGGTACCGATCAGGAGGCTTCCTTTCGCGGTGACCCCCCCGCCAAAATAGGCACGTCCCTGGCGATCGTGGATACCGACGGCACCACCGTGGTGGTGCGAATCGCGAATGGATTGTTGGAACCGGAGGATTGCGAAAAAAAGACCCAAGGTATCTTCGACGACGACGACGAAAAAGTGACACTAAATGCTCAATCAAACGCGGTACCGAGTGCGAACTTTTCTGACGACGACGAACTTGAACTTGATGCGGGGGATATAGGCGTGGTGGGATAGCAGGGTTGTGTGGGGAGTTTAGTCGAGAAGTGTGGAGGTAGGTGGTGGGCGCTCGAAAAGAAAAGTTTCAGTAGATTCAAATAGGTAAATTCAACATTCCGCCTCAACGTTCCTACGCCCGGGTCAGCACGAACACGTTCCCTTGATTAGTGTATAGGACTCGTACTTCATCCGAGGCGTAGGCCATGCGCCACGTGCCTGACCGGTTCGCGTCGAAGGGCTTTTTTAGGACTTGGTTTCCGAAAATCGTCACCGTTAGGTCCACAAACGTAACTTTTAATGACTCGTTTTTTTTACTCTTCGCGAGAGCCTCCGCGACCGCCGCTAACGACAACACAAGCGGCCCCAGGGTGACGACGTTCCGGTACCTCCCGCTGTTTTTATCGACCTCGAATTCCTGGGTAACTACTCCCACGAATGGGCCTAGTTTTCCGGATGAGTTTCCTGCGCTGTCGGAGTAAGTTAACTCCCAACTCGTGCCCGCTAAATCGACGGCGTTGGGATTCGGGTATCCATCGTCTCTTTCGCAAATCTTCGCAATCACCTCCTTTACTTTACCAGCACCGGCTTCGTCGCAATCCGTACCGTTTTTGGTACCCGCGGCGTCCTTAAGTTGTGTGAGTAAGCTTACCAACGAAGGCGAAGAGGTGGACGCACCCCCGTTTAGCGTGTCGTGGTTCGTAGACTTAACAGTCACAGTTTTTGGCGATGTCAAAATCGGAGATCGTCGCGTCCAATTATGGACACGGGACCCACATCGCACCGCCCGCGAAACCGACCTGCCCGCCCTGGCTGGCGTGGGAACACGCACGACCGGTGCGAACGCAGTTATGGGCATCGTGTTGGGACGAACACGAAACGCACGCAGGAAGCACGTACACCGTGCGCCGAGTGGAGTGAGGACAAGACTGATAACGCGAAGCACATGAGGAGACGTGAGTTGAGTGACAACTGTGAATGTGCTGCTCTAAAATATTGCAGGTACTCGTCGGTACTCTACTATTGGTATCTAATTAGTAATCCTCTCACAGCTTACTCCTCGCCTTGTCCTCCCTCAGCGCGCGCACGTCCCCCCGGCGCACGTCCAGTCCGTCCCCCCCCGCTTGACTCGAATCGGTACCCCCCCACGATTCCTCCGCTAACAACCGAACGGGTTCGAAATTCGGGTCGCACCGGTATTGAATCAAATCACTTTTGGAAAAGCCAATCGATTGCAAGTATTCGTCGTCGATAAGCGTCTGGCCGTTCGTGTAACTAGTGTCAGTAGAATCACCACACAGATACACCACGCAGTCCGCCAGTATCGCGGGCTTGCGCCAGTTCTTCTTGTCGCCGAGTTGGAAATTTTCTGACGCGAGCGACTGCACCACGGTGGCTGGCCACAGGGCGTTGCCGGTGACGTCCATTTTCGTCGCGATATTTTTATTTCCATTTCTTTTGGAAAGCACCTCGCCTTCCGCCGCTACGCCAAGCGCGACCATGGACATGCCGCACTTACTCATGTAGTACGCGGTTTTCCCGGCGTAGCTTTTGTAACTCTTCGGTAACGGCGGCCCCATGGAGATGACCCGGCCGTACCCGTTCCTCGCCATGTGCGGTAAGCACTCCCTGGTCATCAAAAAAGCGCCTCTTGCGTTAATAGAATGAATCAAGTCGAACTTTTTCGTGGGCGTTTCCGGGATGGCGTGCCACCAAAGCGCGGAGGCGTTGTTTACCAAGATGTCCACTCTGCCGAACCGCTCGATCGTCTCCCCGACACACGCGATACAAGCGTGTTCGTCTCGAAGGTCCAAAATAACCGGGTACCCCACCGCGCCGGTTCGAAGCCGCGCGATCTCCTCACAAACCGTGTAAATGGTTCCGGGAAGTGTTTTTTGCGCCACCGCACTTTTCGCCGCCACGACGACGTGACACCCCCGTTTCGCCAGAGCCAAACAAACGGCTCTACCGATACCCCGGGAGCCGCCGGTTACTAACGCGACCTTGCCGTGCAGGGACGGCGGGGGGGGGGGCGGCATTGGTGCTTTGCCTTGGGAGGCACCGGCAACCAGATGTGATGCAGCGAGAAGTGACGTGTCGAGTTTAGTTTTTCTGATTTTGGCAAAAGTGAATGAAAAAGTTGGAGAACCTTTCGTCTCATCATCAGTCTACATTAAATCTGTACCCCCGCCCTCCAAACGTTCGCCAGCGCGGTGTCCACGCCAACTTTAACCTTGAGAATGTTACTTTGTGTGGTCGCGACTTCCGTTCGTAACGCGAGCGATTCTTTTGACGGCAGGTTCCGCAAATCGCGCAATACGTCTTCCACCACGATTTGGTTCTGCAGCGTTTTCTTCTGCAGCCGCTTCAATTCGCTCGCCGCTGATTTCAGCGCGTATCGCCCTCGCAACATCTCGACCTCTCCTGCAGTCGCTTTGTCACGTAAAAGTTTCAGCTCTTGTTCAAAAGCCGCTACTGATTCTTTCGCGGAAGAAGCACTCCTGTTACAAGAGTTGAAAACGGCCTGTTCCGAGTTACGGGCGCCGAGTACTTGGCGAAACAGCAATCGTCGAGGTCCGGGAAGAATGATCAACGATGTAGCTAGCGCCCCAGCGCCGACTTGGTACGGGTACTCGTGTAACGCTTTTGAGACCGTGCGTACTGGGGTTTTGAAGAAGTCGTTCTCCAGTTTGCGCACAGCAGCGGTGGCGTCGTCTATGTGCTTAGACGCGAAGTCAGTGTACGTGCTGAGCGACTCAACCGCGACTGCGACTTGTTTAGCGCAAGCATGGGAAACGCGTTCTATCGATCCGTCGATCGTCGCCCGCGCGCTTTCGGGAACCGCGCCGGCCTTGGAAAGCGTCTCCAACACGGACTCCATGGTTCGCGGTACACTGCAGTGACGCGACCACCGCCGTTCGCCCGACCGCAGTTGGACCTGTCGCTTCCAGTGCCCTTCGGAAGTGGCGCGGGCGAGTGGGTTGTCCCTCTGCCTCTTTCGCCGGCTCAAAAACATTTCAGCATTATTTTCGTTTTATGCGAGTTGGCGCCACATTCGGCCACCGCCGCCCCACTCGCGCGGACGCGAAGTGGGAAAGACAAACCCCCGCGAGGTTGTTCCCACCGTCGCGATGCCCAAAGACACCCGGGATGACGGTACGTGGTACCGGAACTGGCCTTTAGTTTGTCAAAAAAAGTCGACGACTCGCAAAGGACGCCGCCGCCGCGTTTTTTAGAATACGGTACTTCATCTTTCACGGCGAACGCGCGACACACACCACCGAACCTGAGTAAACGCTCACTGAAAGCACCCCTCCATGCATGATTCGCTCCACGAAACATGTTACTAACCGCCATCACCCTACACACCAACCCATACGCAGACAAGGAGCACCAGCTCGCGCGAAGGGACAAGGGTTCGAGCGAATTTGGAGAAAGGAAACCTGCCAAAAAGAAACACCCTCCAAAATCCGCGCTGAGTCTCGACGTGTTTTCCCGAGCCAAGCAAAGCACGTACGACAAGCGGGTGGTGCTTGAAAAACAACGAAACCTCGCCGCGGGCAAGGTTAACAAGTTCCGTAAGGTTCAGAAACGGCTTGGGGATAGCATCGACGTGGCCGAGGGGTTTGATCCGGAGCGGTATCAGGAGCGATTAAATCTCATGGAGGAAAAAAGCGGATTACCGAAACGAAACGCGAATAGCGCGAGTGACACGTACATCTCGAAGAAAGGACGCGTGGTTGACTTCAACGACACTGGTGGGAAGAAAAAGAAAGCAAAGAAATCGGGGCAGAGCGCACCGGTAGTTGAGACAGCTGAGACGAAAAAACAAAAAGCAGACAGCGATTCCGACGACGAGTTCGGGAGGAACGTGGTGGAGAGGGAAGGAGACGGCGATGGAGATGGAGATGGAAATGGAAAGAACGCCGACGCCGACGCCGATGACGACACCAAGAACCCCAACAACAAAAAAAACACCAGCATCAACTCCGAGCGAGTAAACAAAGGCTGGAACAAGCAGGTCAAGGACGGGTTGAAAAACGCCGAGTTGAAACTGGAAAAGGAAAAAGCGCTTGTGGAGTTGAAAAAAAAGTGGGCCGTGGAGGACGCCGGGAAAAAGAAGTTTTTCCAAGAACGAAACACTCGACGCGACCAGGTGCGTATGTATTTCCAGTCACCACACACCGCCTCCCTGATCGGCCTGATTACCCTGACTGTTTACTCACTGTGCGGAGTACAGGGCCTACCCTTTCCTATCTCGGATATACACGCGGTCCGAGCGACTGACACTTTTTTTTCAATCTCGCAAAGTTTCGCAAAAAAAACCAGAAAGGCCAACCCGTGATGCGGCACCGGGTGGACAAAATTCTGGCGCAGCTGGGCAGGGAGTAGTGCCGTCAGGTGGAGTGTGTGTGGTGTCTGTGATTGGTTGGGGGTGGTACTTACGATGTGTGGCAGCGGCGGTTCGAGTCTGTCTTAATTGTCGATGAATAATAGTAGGGTATTTAGAGACGGTTACGAAAAAAAACGTAAAGCCTACATAAAATTCTTCCGTTTCTTCTTCAGCTTGTCCCGAATGCTCCCCAGGTCCAGGCTGGGTTGTTTCTTGGTAACAGCCGGCGGTTGCTGGTTCGATTCCGCGTGGTGGGTACCCTTGAGCTCATCGTCCGATTTTTGCGTCGTGTGAGTAATTACCCGGGCGGTGCAGCTAACTTCGGGGTCGTCGAAAACGTGCTCGCCCTTACCTCCGACTTTGTCCAACCCCGCTCGCAGCCGCGCCGCCGGGTTCATCGCGGGGCCTTCGCCGTTTTGGTCGGGCAAATAGTCATTAACTTGCGCAGCAGCGGCGCCCGCGGCGTAGTGCACGCCAGTCAGTGAGACGTACCCGCCGTGCAGGTCGCCGATTCCTGATTGCAAAAAAAGAAATGTCAGCCTTTTATGGGAAATCAATCGGCGGAATGTGTTAAATGGAAATACTTACCGAGTTGTCGCATCTCCGCGACGCGCTTGCGAACCGCTTGTGTTCTTTTGTTTTGCCAGAAAAGTGTCAGTCTCGTTGGGCGATGTATGGGCAAACAGTCACCAGCTGAGAGATAAAACAGTGTGTGCCGGATTTGGGAAACGCAACACGTACAGAATTTCCTTCTTCAACTCTGGGTCGTCCAAAGTCTTCGCCGCTTGTAACACGGCGCTAAGCGCTTCAGCCGCTAACGCATGCGCACCGGGCAACGTAGGGTCTAGTTTGAAACTGAGTAGCTTGGCTTTCAGCGCGACGTCGTTCGACTTTGAAACCGGGTGCCCTTTCCAATCAACCTTCCCGCGGTCGTCCACCGGCGCGTCCGGAAACCCGAAGAGCGCGAAGAAATCGTTTTTTCGAAAGTTTTCGAGAATTTCGGTTACCTCCGTTTCCGAAGCAGGGGTTACCTTCCCTTGAGTCGATAGACCACCAGAGTGGGATGCCCCTTGTTCTCCATCAGCCGTTTCTGACGGCCGTTTCACTGCGTCGCCTCCACCCACCACGCCGCCGCCGCGTTGCTTCGCCGCGGACATCGCGGAACGAACCGCCTCCGCGGGATCGGTTGCTGCGTCGGCTTTATTATTCGTCTCGCCAGAAGCGTCGTCTTCCGCTTTTCGCTTTTCCACGTGCGCCTTGAGCCCTTTCTTGAACCTGGAAACATGCCTGTGAGGGTGTTGTTTTGTTTGACAGTCATTACGGCGGTACGTGTAGTGCGTTAGTTGGTGAGGAAGAAAGCCGGTCAGTTTGACGCGTCGCTTGAGTTAACGACTCCTCTTTTGTTAGGCAGGGCGTCATTCACGGTCAAAACAACAAAGACCCAAAGTCGGCACGAGGAGATTGAAAAAAAAAAAAAACGAATTCAATCGTGATGAGATCCTTTCCCGTCGTACCCTGGGTTACAGTCCATGCCTATTGTTTCCAGGACTTTGTCCAGCTGTTTCGTGGTCAGCGCGGTCGCGTCTGTCACGCAAGTTATGCCCTGTCCTTCCAGCTTACCGCGGTACCGGTCGGGGACGCCGAGGTCTCTGTGTGTTTGTTGGGGTTGTTTTAGGTGAAAAGGTTAAAAGAAAGAGTGGAGTCGTTTTTGGTCAGTCCCGGTCGCATGAGGGGTTGATAATAAGTCACAGGGTCGCACGAGTGGTCACACGCTTGTATCGAAAACTAAACGCACGCGCGCACGGTACGCGGCGCGACGTACCCTAGAAACGCCTCCATCCTCGACCTTATCCTTAGCCGTAAACACCGGGACTACGCGAACCCCGCGCGGCGAGGATTGCGAGCCTCCGAGAAAAGTGAAAAAAATATTATTTTGCCGGAAAAAACAAAAAGAGAATAACTGAACACCCGATCGACACTTCGAGTGTGTCGCGTCCCACCGCGCCTCCGTGGCGGCCGTCATGTCCGTTGATGACGGCCCGGTGCTGATTGGGGTGGTTTTGAGTTTAGGCTGGGGCTTGGGTAAGGCGTCGTTGACAGTCGCTAAGTTCCTCTTCGGAGTCTGGCTGGTGGTGGCGAAAATTTTCTGGAGGCAGGCGCATTTCGTGGTGGGCATCGGACTGAGCATAGTGTGCGGCGTGTTTCTTTCCCTGCTGCTAGACACAAACGTCGGTGTCACAGTCCTGTGCGTCTCCGTAACAAACTGGTGGCTGTTCCTTCCCACCGAAGACCTGGTTTGGATGAGACGACGGGGGTACGTCTCACCCGCGTGTGTCAGGGTGCTGATTTCGGTGCTGGCGAATTTTCTCGGCGTCGGTGACGAGGTTGAGAAAAAGGAGATGGAATTGATGGAGGCGTTGACCGCGAAGGTGGGTAGATATACTGGCAAACTAGGTACCTTAAAAACAGTCACTTCTAAAAAGCAAGCCACCAGGTGGAGAGAGGGCGCCGTGCCTGACGGCAAGGGAGTGGAGGAAGAGGTTGTTCAGGGTAAAGAAAACGATGACGAATCAGATGAAGACAACGCTCGTCACAATAATTTCGTCTTTGATTCGTCGTCAGACAGCGACGACAACTCCGTGAGTAAAGCGAAAACGCACAAACTGAGGGTAAGGAAGCTTAAAAGGTCACGAAATAAACGCCTAATACTAACGCCAGTGAGGCAAGTTTTACGGGCCATCATGCGCTATAACGGTTTGCTTCCCGGTCTGCACGAAACCGAACACGAGGCGAGGCGCCGACGGAGCGGCATCGGCGGCGACGACGAGACTCGCGACGGAACGGTCGACTCGATTTCCGGAAACCACGTCTCCACTTCAAACACTTCCCAGAAGCAAAAACAAATCAGAAGGAACATCCCGAAACGACCACTACCCGCCCCGGAAACGTGGCCGCACCGCCCGGTGTTCGTGCGGTTTAGCCCGCGGGATAACGGGACGCAGCGAGCGTTAGCGGGGTGGGCGACGCGGTGGGGCCCTGAGTTGGGATCGGCGGGCGAAAAAACGCCGCCACCTTTGGAAGTACGTATTGGGGCTTTCCCAAATCCGGGGACACACTTGTTACGGACCCGTTCGTGACTATTGTTTCCTGCGTTGTATGGAGTACAGCGGGAAAGTACGGCACGCCGTTTGCGCGATACTCGTTACGAAAGTTACGAACGCGGCCTTACAAGACTGACACTTTTCGTGTGGCCACAATCGCAGCTCCAAAACTGTCCGGTCAACACGGAAAGTTCCATGCACTTTGAAAGCGAGCTGTTCATTGGCACGATCGTGTGCCGTTTCAAGGGCATCACGTGTCCCGCAAACGCGGCGGCGTCAAAAACGCCCGACGCGTTTTTCAAAAAAAAACGGTGCACGTTTCAGGTTTTGGTGCAAGGAAGGTGCGTGGCGTGTTTTTTTTTTTGAACAAGCTGATGGAGTAAACAGTCGCACCCACTTCTACGCCATCGACCACCCTCGAGGGTTCGAACCGAGGACCGACTGCTTCGCAACCATAAACCCTAACCACCCCTAACCTCTCCAACTTTACCCTGACTGTCCCCCATACAATCCCCCGTACCACCCGACCAGGTTCAAAGAGGAAATCGCGTGCGACAAAATCGTCACGGGCGGCGAGTTCCACAAGCCGTTCACGGAACGCCCGCCCAACTATTTAGTCTCAGCTGGGTGTAAGTTTTTCGCCGCGTTGACTCCTGGTTTGGAGTTAGACTTGCTTTGTGACGAGCCCTACTACACCGCCACCTTGGGCGGTACCGTGACTACTTTATCGATTGACGATGAACAAGACGCGCCCGATCCGTTGAGCGACGTTTCCGAACGCAACGCCAAGTTGGGCGGGGTTTTCGGAGAGAGCTGGGCGCCCGGGAATATCTTTGCGCTGTCTTCTGCCTCGGTCCGTGAAGATAATGAACGAAATCCTTCAAATTTGGGCTCTGAGAAAGAAACAACGCGCTCGCAACCGGCGTCGCCGGAATCACCGCTCACCAAAGGTTCGGGATTGAGCGTTTCGCGGCGGTGTAGGGTTTTAGGCGACCCGCAAACCGCGAAAAACTACAAGTGTACGTTTTGGCCTTTCCCAAATCCCGCCGACTGTTTGCCAATACAAGACTGACATTTTTCTTTTACAACAACAGACAACACCACCGACGTGTACACGTTCGACTACTTCCAGTCTGTGTTGCTTTTCGACGTGTATTGCTTGGACATCGGGATTGTTAAGCTGAAACTCGACCGGCACGTTGATGGGCAACCTTTAGGTGCGTATTGTGCGGTTCCCGAATCCGGGGACACACTGTTTTATCTCTCAGCCGGTGCCTGTTTGTCCATACATTGCTCAACACGGGACTGACACTTTTCGTTTCCAAAAACAGGAATCATGGCCAAGCACCAGGACGGGCGGTACCTGTACAACTTTGAGATCTTTCACGAGTGTTTGCTGGCGAAGACGGATCAAGGGAGGTGTTAGGAGTGGTCCGGAGGTCTTTTGCCGGATTCGGTACGGGTAAGCCTTTAGCTGACGAAGGGACGTACTAGCCAACTACTATTGGAACTGCTGCGTATTTTTATTCTCGACAAGCGTTCGTCATTCGCGTCATCCTCATCTCTCGCCCATTACTAATCCTACATTCAATCCACTAACCCATTGACCCCTGCTGCGGCGTACATCCCCCCCACCACGTTGTAAACCTCCTCGAACCCTTCCCCCACCAAAACCTGCGCGGCTTGCGCGGACCGGACGCCGGCGGCGCACAAAACGTAGGTTGGTTTTTTAGGGTCGAAGTCTGATACGATTAACAAGAAAGTGTCAGTCGGTCGTGATGTTCGTAACTTGTATTCCGCAAACAGTGCACTTGTGATGTATTTGTAAGAGCCGCGAGTAATGGTAAGAGTTACCAGTAGTGCACTTCCTTTTAATGAGTGGACGTCAAGTAGGGGCTGTAATCAGGGAGGCGGAGTGTGGTAAATGGGAATAATTACCTTCCGACGCGGTTGCGCTCCATTCCCGAATGCCGCTCAGCGGCTTCAGGGTGAATTTAGAAATGCAGCTCCCGTCCCACTCGTTTTGTTCCCGGACGTCAATCAGGTTGATGTCGTTTAACTCTTGCGTTTCTAGAATCACACCCAAGTCTTGAACGGAAACGTTCAACACGGGTTTTGGCGCGTCCCGCGACGCTAACACTTCCACTAAGTGCGACCCGAACGAAGTGTCGCACCTGGTGAGATTGTAAAAGCCGACAGTGTCAGTGTCTCGTGATGTGTGTGAGTAAACAGTCAGGGTAATAACCGTCCCTTCGCAGGACGAGTATGGGCAATCGCAGAGGCCGATGTGTGGTGATTGGGAAAGACGTACCTCGCGACGGAACCAATCGGCGTGCTAAACACGGTGTCTTCGAACGGCGCCACGGTCTGGCCTTTCCCTATCCACCCGATGACGCCTCCGTTTTGCGCGGACGGGCACGTGCTGTGCTTGCTCGCGAGCTCGGCTAGGGTGCTACGCTCGCTGACTATTTGCTCGTACAGCGCATCGAGCTCGGCGATCTTCTCCGTGGGCATCAAAATGTGGGCGACCTTGATTTGCCCTTGATGAAGGGACGCGGTTGCAGAGGCCATCGTGATAGGTCGTCGCTGCGGTGCCGGTCGCTTGCCAAACACACGTGTAAGCGGGACGACCTTGGTGATGGAAACGCACCGGGCGAACATGTTATACGTTGGCTGCCGACGAAGTGAGAGATCGATAAATGAATGAGAAGAAATACGTCGGAAGTGGAAAAAACAACATCTCATCATCAAGTCGTTTCCTTCACGGTGAGGGTGAGCCACTCTTCGTGCACCCCGCTGTCGTGTCGTGCTCCGGGACCCGAGGCGCTCGGACGATTCCGAGGCGGCTGATACAGCCGTGGTGAGTGGTTGCGACGATTCGATAGTCGCACGTGGGCGGACGTGGAATCTCCGCGATACCGTGGGACACGAGACGCGACGGGAGGGAAACGGTGCTCGCACGGGAAGCTGAAACGCGACTGCGTGGAGTGCAGCCCCTGCCCCCACGGGAAGTTGAAACGCAATTGCGCGGAGTGCAACCCCTGCCCCCCACGGGAAGCTGAAACGCAACTGCACGGAGTGCACCCCCTGCCCTCACGGCAAGGTGAAACGCAACTGCGCGGAGTGCACCCCCTGCCCTCACGGAAAGGTGAAACGCAATTGCGCGGAGTGCAGGAAAGACGGTTGCAAAAGATAGGACTAGAGAAAGTAATTACCTCTACAGTACCAGGTAATAGGACGTGGGGACGTCGTGGGGAGATAAAAAAGCTCAAGAAATAAACTCAATTCACAAACACCAACACGACGCCTACTCCTCGTTGATCAGTTTCACCCAGTTCGCGATGATCGTCAGGCCGCTTTCCGTGATGATGCTTTCCGGGTGGAACTGCACACCTTGGATTTTTGGAAATTTTCGGTGTTTCACGGCCATGATGGTTTCGTCCTCCGTCCACGCGGTTATTTCAAGTTCGTCGTTCGGGAAGTTTTCTCGCGAAATCACCAACGAGTGGTACCGCGCCGCTTGAAACGGCGACGGAAGCCCACTTAACATAGTGCTACTGTCCTCCGTGTGCCACACCGGCGATGCCTTGCCGTGCATCAACCCGCACGGCGCCCGGATCACGTCCCCGCCGAACACCTGGCCGATGCACTGGTGTCCCATGCACACGCCGAAAACGCCGAATTGGGGGCCTAAAACTCGCACCGCTTCTAACGAAATTCCGGAATCCTCCGGTTTTCCCGGCCCCGGGCTAACCATCACCCCGCGCGGGTTCATCGCCGCGATTTCCTCTACCGTCTTCTCGTCGTTTTTAAACACCACGTGCTCGCACCCGAGGTCGCCGAGGTACTGTTTTTCGTGGGGGGGC